>Ga0180009_10001074_pt1 | contig 34366 bp, 35 predicted proteins | sample OS_PC_MetaG_FD_123537 | JGI IMG/M metagenome (GOLD analysis project Ga0180009, IMG submission 123537) | Groundwater microbial communities from the Aspo Hard Rock Laboratory (HRL) deep subsurface site, Sweden - OS_PC_MetaG | ecosystem: Environmental > Aquatic > Deep subsurface > Groundwater... | reverse complement strand
GATTTAGGCGAGACATGAAGGCCACTAGCGAAAACAATGGCTTAGTGTGGCGTTCAGCGCGCCTCAATTGACAACTCCTGTGCGGCACCAACAGGTCAATTAAGGCGCGACGCCACACTAGTAGATAGGTTCGGTTGCCATCGTCCTGCGCCCCCGGTATCAAACATTGTTCCTGCCCGTTCGCACCCGCGAACAGCCGGTTCTGCAACATTTCAAGGCAAGTCCAATCAGATGTCGGAGCTGAAACTGATCGCGCTCGATACCGAGGATCTCCAGGTCATATCGGCGCATCTCCAGGACGCAGTCGGCCGCACCGGCGATATCGCCTATCAGCCCGCCGGCCGCCGTTTCGCACTGGTCCTCAACCGATTTGATTGGACCGCGGCCAGCGGTGATTTGGCAGGATCGGCAAGGCCGGGACAGACCATCAAGACGTATGCCCGGCGCCAGACGGCACTACGGTTCGAGAAGGTCGATGCGGTCCGCAGCAGCGGGATCGACCGCGCTCGCAAGCAGGATGTACTTTCGCTCCTGGCTATTGGCTTCGAGGAACGGCAAGCCCCTTCCGGCACGGTGACGCTGTATTTCTCCGGCGGCCCTCAGATCGCCATCGACGTCGAATGCATCGAGGCCGAAATGAGGGACCTCGGCGCCGCCTGGACGACCGCCAGCCGGCCCGAGCATCCCGACAGCCACGGCGGCGAAGGGTGAGGCGGCCCGCTTGTTGCCAGGACCTATATTTCGATCTGCTATGGTAGGTCCGCGGATCGCGCGGCGAACCAATCCACACGCAATGAAAACGCAACGAACACGGCTCACATGGCAAAGCGACTGAACAGCTCCGACCCCGGCTTCCAATCAGCCTTTGAGGCACTCCTTGCCGAGAAGCGCGAAGTCTCCGAGGAGGTCGACGGGGTCGTATCGAAGATCCTCAAGGACGTCCGCGCGCAGGGCGACGAGGCTCTGATTGAGCTGTCGAAAAAGTTCGACCGGATCGACCTGGCCGAACGCGGCATTGCGGTCACCGCCGAGGAAATCGCCGAGGCGGTCGCGAGGGTCAAAAGCGAAAGCCCTGACTCGCTCGAAGCCCTCAATTTCGCCCGCGAACGCATCGCCTCCCATCACGAGCGCCAGAGGCCAGCTTCGGGCCGTTATACCGATGCGGCCGGCGTCGAACTCGGCGAGCGCTGGACCCCGGTCGAGTCTGTCGGCCTCTACGTCCCAGGTGGCACCGCGTCCTATCCAAGTTCCGTGCTGATGAACGGCGTCCCTGCGAAGGTCGCGGGCATACCGCGCATCGTCATGGTGGTGCCGATGCCGGACGGCAAGGTCAACCCGCTGGTGCTGGTGGCCGGCGGCATGGTTGCCGACGAGATCTACCGCATCGGTGGCGCCCAGGCCGTCGCCGCGTTGGCCTATGGCACAACCACCATCCGACCGGTCACGACCATTGTCGGCCCCGGTAATGCCTACGTCGCCGCTGCCAAGCGCCAGGTTTACGGCACGGTCGGAATCGACTCGATCGCCGGTCCCTCCGAAGTTCTGGTCATCGCCGATGCCGATAACGACCCCGAGTGGATCGCCGCCGATCTCCTCGCCCAGGCCGAACACGACACCGCCGCCCAGTCGATCCTTATGACCGATAGCCCGGCCTTTGCCGATGCGGTCGAGGCCGCCGTCGAACGCCAGTTGGCCGACCTGCCCCGCACCGCCATCGCCACGCCGAGCTGGCGGGACTACGGCGCAATCATCATCCTGCGCTCGCTCGACGAGGCGCCGCCTCTGGCCGACCGCATCGCCGCCGAGCACCTTGAAATTGCCACCGCCAACGCCGAGGACCTGACCGCCCGCATCAACAATGCCGGTGCGATATTCATCGGCTCCTACACACCCGAGGTGATCGGCGATTATGTTGCAGGAACCAACCACGTCCTGCCGACTGCGCGCTCGTCGAGATTTTCTTCCGGTCTCGGCGTCCTCGATTTCATGAAGCGGACTTCGCTTTTGAAGCTTGATGCGGCTTCATTGCAGAAGCTCGGACCCGCCGCCATGACATTGGCGCGTTCCGAAGGCCTCGAAGGTCACCGTCGCTCCGTCGAGTTACGGCTCAAAACGTCCCGGTAAGTGAGTTGCCATGTCTGAGTTCGGACCATCCCCAACATCCCGCTCCCGCCTTTACGAGATCAATCTCGATCAGGCGACGATCGCGCGGAAGAATCCCAACGTCGAACACGAACGCGAAGTCGCGATCTACGATCTCCTCGAATCGAACGAATTCAAGCTTGTCGGACGCGACGAGGGGCCCTACCGGCTGCAGCTGTCGATTGCAGATGATCGCCTCGCCATGACGGTCGGCAACGAGCAGGCCGCCGACCTCGATACGCACCTTCTCTCGCTCCAGCCGTTCAAGAAGATCGTCAAGGATTACTTCCTCATCTGTGACAGCTATTACGAGGCAATTCGTTCCGCCCCGCCATCCAAGATCCAGGCCATCGACGTGTCCCGCAGGACCCTTCACGACGAGGGCAGCCGGCTGCTGGCCGAACGTCTCGATGGCAGGATCGATGTCGATTTCGATACCGCACGGCGGCTGTTCACGCTGATATGCGCCTTGCATTGGAAGGGATGAGCCAGTGCCACTGGCGCAGGCCCAGGGCGCCGAGCCGCGCCATGTGCTGTTCGCCTGCAGCCTGAATGCTGTTCGCTCGCCGATGGCTGAAGGTATTCTGCGCCATCTTGCCGGAAAGCGGATCAAGGTGCGCTCGGCCGGCGTACGCGCCGGCGATGTCGACCGCTTTTGCGAGACGGTGATGGGCGAACTAGGGATCGACATTTCGAAGCACAAGCCCACACCAATCTCGACCTACGAGGACGAACCGGTCGATCTGATCATTTCACTGTCACCCGAGGCCCACCACCAGGCGCTCGAATGGACCAGGGTCCATCCCGTAAAGGTCGAGTACTGGCCGACGCTCGACGCCACCGCGCTCCCGGAAGATGCCGACGACGACCTGATACTTGAAAGCTACCGGAAGGTACGGGATCAATTATTTCGCCGCATCAAGCAGCGCTTCCTCCTGACAGGCAGCCCCTCGGTCTGATACGTAACAAGTCCGAGCCGCCTTTAGACTTTCATCCAAGCCCCGCATCGTGTTTAGATTTCGCCGAATCGAGCCCGGGTCGACGCAAAACAACCTTGGCGCAAGCAAACGACCGAAGAGGACCATCCATGAGCGACGTAGGGGCAGCCGTTGAGTTCGGCCATGTGCCATGCCCGTTTTGCGGTCTTCTCTGCGATGACCTGAAAATTTCACGCGCCGGTGCGGCGTTGAAAGTCGTGAAGAACGGTTGCGGCAAGGCGGTCGCCGGTTTCGAGCGCGCGCTGCCTGCCGTTTCACCGCAAATCGACGGCCGCGACGTTCCACTCAATGACGCTATCGGAGAGGCCGCAAGGTTGATCCGCAAATCTTCCGCGCCGCTCTATGGCGGGCTGGCGACCGACGTTGGCGGAATGCGCGCCGTCATGTCGCTTGCCGACCGTTCTCGCGGCGTCGTCGACCACGCCTTGAGCGAAGCCGCCTCCAGCAACCTGAAGATTCTGCAATCGACCGGCTGGATCATGTCGACGTTGACCGAAACGCGAAACCGCGCCGATGTCGTCGTGATCGTCGGCAGCGACATCCATAAGCTCCATCCGCGCTTTTTCGAACGCATCGTATGTGCCGAAACGACATTGTTCGAGGACAGTTTCAAACCCCGCTCGGTGGTTTTCATCGGCGACGGCCTCGACCAGTCGGGAGCAACAGGACCGCGCGTCGGCAATGTGGTCACCTTGCCGTGCGCAATGGACCGCGTCGACGAAGTGGTCGCCGCGCTTCTCTCGCGCATGCGCGGCCACCCGGTCAGTGGCGACAACGTCGCCGGCGTTGCGCTGGCGGCCATCGACCAACTCGCCAGCACGCTCAGCGAAGCCCAATATCCGGTGCTGGTGTGGGCTCCGGCCGGTCTGGAGACCAACAACCCCGATCTGACCGTTCACGCCGTCTGCGATATCGTCCGGCTGCTCAACAAGACCACGCGCGCCGCGGGTTTGACGCTCGGCGGCGACGAAGGCGGACAGACCGCAACATCGGTCTGCGGCTGGCAGAGCGGTTACCCGGCGCGTGTCAGTTATGCCAGCGGCGCACCGGATTATGATCCTGAGAACAACTCTGTCCCGCGCAAGCTCGCCGCAAACGAGTCCGATCTGCTCGTCTGGATCGCATCCTACACGCCTGACCTTGGTCCCCCGGAAACGAGCCTCCCGACCGTTCTGCTCGGCCCGCCCGGTATGAGCACCGCCGGCAAACCCGCCGTATTCATCCCGGTCGGAACGCCGGGCATCGATCACTCCGGCCAGCTCATCCGCTGTGACAGCGTCGTCTCCCTGCCGTTGCGCAATCTGGGACGCTCCGACAATCCAAGCGTAGCTTCCGTGCTCGCCGCGATCGAAGCCGCACTCTAAACACTGGGACATTGACGATGTTGATCAAACTGACCGGCGGTAAAGTCTTCGACCCGGCCAACGGTATGGATGGCGAAATCCGCGACATCTATATCGAGGACGGCGTCATCATCGCACCTCCCCTCGACCGTCGCGCCGATCATGAATACCCACTCCATGGCCGCGTCGTGATGGCGGGTGCCATCGATCCGCACACCCATATCGGTGGCGGCAAGATGACCATCGGCCGGCTGATGCTGCCCGAGGATCATCGCGGCGATCCCGTCTGCCGCGGCCATCTGACAAGGGCGGGTTGCGGCCATGCCGTCCCCTCGACGCTGACCGCCGGCTACCGCTATGCCGAAATGGGTTATACCGCCGGTTTCGAGCCGGCCATGCTGCCCGCCAACGCCCGCCAGGCGCACATGGAGATGGCCGACACGCCGATGATCGACAAGGGCGCGTTCGCCATGCTCGGCAGTGACGATTTCTTCCTGCGCCAGCTCGCCGCGAAAGAAGATATCGAAGCGATCAAGGACTACGTCGCCTGGACCCTGCACGCCACCCAGGCGATTGCCATCAAGGTCGTCAATCCCGGCGGCATCAGCGCCTTCAAGTTCAACCAGCGCCAGCTCGATCTCGACGAGCATCACGCTCATTACGGCGTCACGCCGCGTGATGTACTCCTCAGCCTGTCGCGGGCGGTAAAGGAGCTGGGCATCACCCATCCCCTGCACGTTCACGGTTGCAATCTCGGCGTTCCAGGCAACGTCGTGACGACCGCGAATACGATTGCCGGGATGGAGGGCCTGCCGGTTCACCTCACTCATATCCAGTTCCACAGCTACGGCACCGAGGGCGACCGCAAATTCTCTTCTGGTGCGGCGCGCGTTGCCGAACTCGTCAACAGCCACAAGAACGTTTCGATCGACGTCGGCCAGGTGCTGTTCGGTCAGACCTGCACCGCTTCCGGCGACTCCATGCGCCAGTACGGCAATACCGGTTCGGCAAGCCCGAACAAATGGGTGGTCATGGATATCGAGTGCGATGCGGGTTGCGGTGTGGTCCCGATGCGCTACCGTGACAAGAGCTTCGTCAACGCGCTGCAATGGGCGATCGGCCTGGAACTCTTCCTGCTGATCGACGACCCCTGGCGCATCTTCCTGACGACCGACCATCCCAACGCCGCGCCCTTCACGTTCTATCCGCACCTCATCCGCCTGTTGATGGACAAGGGCTTCCGCAACGACATGTTGCAGAAGATCAACCCGGACGCCGCCAACTCCAGCGTGCTGGCAAGTCTCGACCGCGAATATACCCTCTATGAGATCGCCATCATGACGCGCGCCGGCCCCGCCCGCAGTCTCGGCCTCAAGGACCGCGGCCATCTGGGTGTGGGCGCGTGTGCAGACATCACCGTCTACGAGGATCTGGCCGACCGCGAAGCGATGTTCGCAACGCCCGTGTTCGTCTTCAAGAACGGCGAGTTGATCGTCAAATCCGGCAGGATCGTCAAGGTCGTCCAGGGCGCCACCCATGTCGCCCGCCCCGACTTCGACAAGGGCATCGAAAAATCCCTGCGCAGCTATTTCGATCGCTTCCACACTGTCGGCTTTGACAACATTGCCGTCAGCGATGATGAAATACGGGTCGACGGCTATGGCAGCATTGTCGTTCAGCCCACGGCCGCGCGTGTGTGATGCTGAGTGGTGCGCAATTTTTCAGTGCGCACCGTTGCCGGTCCTGCAGAATGTTCCCTGCAAATTAGCGCAATGACGCGGCTGCTTCCATCTCGTGCTGAACGCCCTTAAGATTGTTCGAGGGTCAAGAAGCAGACGGGGGAAGCTGTGCTTCATTATCTATTCGGATTCCGGGCGAATGTCGTTTTATCGTTCGTCGGCGCATTCGTGATCCTTTTCCTGATCAAACTGACGGCGCTCCTGCCGGGAAAATACTATTTTAGTTTCTCCAAGCTTTACGCCGGCGCTTCCGAGCCGTTCATCGTCGATCCGCCGAGCGTTTCCGCCGCCAAGCTTTGCGAGTTGATGGCAAAGCACAACCTGACCAACGACGATCTTGGCAGGTCGGTCGACTGTTCCGCCAAATTCGCAGACGCTACAAGTTACCCGCACGGCGCCGCCTTGTTCGAGAAGGACGAGATCGACAAGATCTATTCGATTGCGCTGGCCATCGATCAGCAAGCTCGCAACGCGCTGCATTCGGCCGGCCAGCAGCAGTTCCTGACCCCTCTGAGCGAAACCGAGCTGAATGAGATCATCGCATCTGCGAAGTCCACCAGCGACGTCTACCGCCGGCTCATGCAGGCATACGACTATCAAATCGGAAATCGCGTCGAATCCGTCCTGTCCAATGGGCTCGAGACTGCATTTGCAGATGTCCGCTCGAAACAGGCGAATGAAGCGCCTACCGAGTTCGGCAATGCCGGCCCTGCGCTCAAGGCTTTGACTCCGATCGAGATCGCCGCGGCCAACAAAGCGCATGCGGAATTCATCGCCGCTGCGAGTTCACAGAACCTGGCAACCCTGGCCGCGCCGCTGACCAAGTCGTCCGTCGACGGCATCATTGCCGATGCCTACAGCGCCTCGGCGATACCCCGGGGCGTGACGGGGTTTTATGCCGGCGCGATCAAGACGGGTGCCGGCGAGATCCTCAACGAGAAATTCGCTCAAGCTGGCATCAAGCCGATCGAACGGGCCGAAGCAAAGCAGATCATTTTCGGCGAATTGGTAAAGGACGGTCTGGCAAACTACATCGTCTCAACCATCATCCGGCTGCTGCCGGTGCTCTTGTTCGGCCTGGCGGTTGGCTTCGTCTTCGGGCGCCGGGAATTGTTTTCGACGAGCTTTGCAGGCGCGCTTGCCGCATTCCTGCTGACTTGGCCGATCATGCTGATGTGGGACCGTGTCGTGCAAAGTTCGTGGCACGATCAGAAGGAGGTGTTCCTGCTGTTCTATGCCGTCTACATCTTTTCGTTTTTCCTCACTGCGCGCGTCGACGCGCTTATTGGAATAAGAATGAGCGAGGGCGCGCCAGAGAACGTGAAAACCATGATCGATCAGGCCGGTGAAGCCGTCGCCTCGAAGGGGGCGTCCTGGAGCGAGCTTGCGGCCAATGTGGGAATGAGTGTCGCTGCCAACGGCTTGGTCGCCGCCTGGAACGTTATCATCCCAATGCATGCAACCTGATCCGAAACGCGTCCGAACAATTGCGCTTGCGGCTTTGCTGCTGCTTGCAGCCATCGCAACCGCGATTGTCGGCCTGTTTGATCACGAGGAACGCCAGTCTATTGCACAACTCGCCGGGAAGGATGTCCCGGCGGCCGCCGGCCGTCTGGCGCGTAAATACCCACTGCGTCCCGAAAACTGCCCGGATGCCTGGCAGCTGGACGAATACCATCTGCTTGCGGGCGCACTGGCGGCCGTCGAGCGCCTCAATACGAGCATTATCGAGCACGCAGTCGAGGCCGCTGTCGTTCGCGCCGCCGTACTCGCCGGTTTGCCGGTTCCAGATTTCTCGATTGGCCCCGGCCAGATCCGCCCGTCGACCGCGGCGGCCGCCGTCCGCAAGATTGGATCAGCTGAACCTGAAGCAACGCAACTGGCGACCGGTCGCCCGCAGATCGCCCTTGAGTTGCTCTCGGAGTGTGCCAGCCTGGACTGGGGCGTGGCTGTCCTGAAAATGCTTTCGCCGCCGCGGCTTGCTGCCGCCGGGGAGTTCAGCCGCGAGGCGGTCATGGATCTGGCCGGCAAATACAACTCGCAGTTTACCGCTGCCAGCAACGAAGCCGTGGTCGCCAACTACCTCTATCGCGAACTGACCTATCAGGTGTTCCAGGAGTACAAGTTCCTGCTTCGGCCTTGAATCGGCCGACCAGTATCGGCGCTGTGAGCGAAAATTATCGATATCGGCCAATTGGGCCTTGAGTCCCAACTGCAATTGCGCGGATCATTGCAGACGCCATCCGGCAGCATTCCCAGGCCGGCAACTTGCACAGATTGGAGTACTACGAAGCAGATGGAGGCCAAGATCGAACTGGCTCGCGCGCTTCTCGATACGTTCCAGGGACGCGAGGCGAGCTTCATCCAGGCCAACCGCAGATATGCAAAGTCGTATTGGGAGGTGGCTGACGAGGTCATCGACGACCCCGACCTGCGTGATATCATTCCGACCATGCTGGCCTGGAGCAGGGAACACGCGGATTGGGCCGCAAGGTTCCTCGAGCGCCACAAGTCGGGGTGAGTGGCAACGCGGGCGTGATCCGCGGGTTGCAGGGCGGCAAATGCTTCCGAACGTCAGGCTCCGAAAAACGAATGCTCCGGCCGCCTTGCCGTTCGCGGCCCGACCGCCCACCGGCGATCCGCACGCAATGCGCCCCGGCACGAGTCCCAACCCAGCGCAGGACCCTCAGCCCAACACGACTTCAGGAAGTGTCGGCAAAGAGAGCCCAACACGACTTCAGGAAGTGTTGGCAAAGAGAGCCCAACACGACTTCAGGTCGTCAACACCAGCTTGCCCACCAACATCGGCTTGCCGAATGTTGGGAACTGCAATGAGTGTTGAGCAAAGGAAGTGTTGGCAACGCCAAACAGCCCAACACGACTTCAGGACATGCATATCCCGTTAGTACCGGAAACCCGCTTGATCCACCAACTCCATGGCCGGGCCCATGCTGGAAGCATGTCTCCGGCATGACCCGACCATCCAGGGGCGTCACTGGCAACCGTTCGCGAACACCCCCCGGATGGCCGCCCTCGTGCCGGAGGCGCGGCTTCGCCACGACGGGCGGCGATGGAGTGTGAGGCGGATAGTATTGCAGAGTTTTGCGAAGCCGTTACCAAGCATATCCCTTTAATTCAGGCGCGGTGAGGCCCAAGCACCTGCAGGCCTATCTCGACGAGTACGCGTTTCGCCATAACCGTCGCCGGACCGACGGTGTCACACGCATCGCCGCCCGTGTCCTCGAAAGCCTCGTCGCCCGGCCACCCCTCACGATGCGCGCCCTCGTTCGCGACACGGTGCGCAGCCGCTGGTTCATCGCGCCGCCTGAGTTAAGGGGATAGGTGTGCATCGACATGGGGCGCGCCGCAAGAAAATGACCTTTCAAACGGTGATGTTTCGCAATTGTCACGCTATTCGCGCCCCGTTTGCGCACTCGTCGATGCTGAATATAAGAGACTTAGCCGCTCGCCTTTGCTTGCAAGCTTTCTGAACGACTGTCTGTCAGTGCACTTAAGAGTCAAGGTTCATCAGAGTCACGAAACCGTTATGGCAGGACCGCCCAAATGACCGATGCCGCACCGGCCGAAACGTTCGCGTTGTCATCATCCCTTCATTTCCCGAACTGGTTGGCGGGTAGCGGGGCGAGCATCGCCTTCACGACCTATCAGGGCAGCAAACTGTTCATGGTCGGTGTGAAGCCGGATGGACGGCTGTCGGTGTTCGAGCGGACCTTCACGCGCTGCATGGGATTGGGCGTCGGTTCCGACGGCCGGGCGCTGGCGCTGGCGACCCAGGTGCAGATCTACCGCTTCGACAACCTGCTGGCCGATGGGGGAGCGGATGCCGGCGGCTTCGATGCCGTCTTCTCACCGCACGCGAGCTGGATTACCGGCGACGTCGATGCCCACGACGTCGGGTTCGGCCCAGACGGGCGGCCGGTGTTCGTCAACACGCTCTTCTCCTGCATCGCTGCCGTCAGCGATGGACATTCATTTCGACCGCTGTGGCCCCCGCCCTTTGTCTCGCGGCTCGCCGCCGAGGACCGCTGCCACCTGAACGGCATGGCCTTGCGCGATGGCGCACCGACGCACGCAACCGCCGTTTCGCGTTCGGACGTCGGCGACGGCTGGCGGGACAAGCGCCGCGATGGCGGGGTGTTGATCGACGTGGCATCCGGCGCGGTGGTGATCGAGGGCCTCTCGATGCCGCACTCGCCGCGCTGGCATGAGGGCCGGTTGTGGCTGTTGAATTCCGGCACCGGCGAACTCGGCTGGGTGGATTTGGCTGCCGGTCGCTTCGAGCCGGTCGCGTTCTGCCCGGGCTATGCGCGTGGCCTCGCCTTCCTCGGCAACCACGCGATCGTCGGGCTTTCGCTGCCGCGCGACAATCGAACCTTCTCTGGCCTGCCTCTCGACGAGGCGTTGACCCAGCGCGACGCCGAGGCGCGGTGCGGCCTTGCCGTCATCGACTTGACGACCGGCGACATGAGGGAGTGGGTGCGCATCGAAGGCGTCGTGCGCGAACTCTACGACGTCGCCGTGCTGCCCGGAATTCGCCGACCCTCGGTCATCGGCTTCAAGACCGATGAGATCGCACGGCTGATTTCGATTGATGAGGGATGAGGAGAGCGGACCGGCGCCGACGCCTCAGCCATTGTCGCGGGCCCGTCCGATCAGGCGGGACAGACGCCCGATGGCGCGCTGCATCCCCGGCGGCGCTTTCGTGCGAGCCGCTCGAAGCCACCCCCTGCTGCAGAAGGACAGCTTGGCTTTTCATGAATAGTGCGCCGCGCTGTACGACGACCGGATAAACGCGATCAACCACACGTTCCGCTGACCCCGAGCGTCCTTTTGTCGGGCTCGCGAAGCAGATAGCAATTCGTCAGCCCATCGAATCATAAGCGGGCACCAGCAGCGCAATGCGGGGCGCGAGCTTCACCACTTCCATCCAAGCGTCTCAGACGTCCAATTTAAGTGCCTCCAGTATCGGACAATCCGGTACGGCATCGCCGCTGCATTGGGCGGACAATTGCGTCAGAACCCGTTCGATTCTCTTGAGATCCTTCACCTTACTACGGATGTCGGTGACGTGCGCATCTGTCATCGTCTTGACCTCGGCGCAGGTGAGGCCGTGACCGCGCACGAGACCGAGCAACTCGCGTATCTGGTCGAGCGAGAAGCCAAGTTCCCGCCCGCGACGGATGAACGTCAGGCGTTTGAGATGGTTGACGTCATAGATGCGTTGCCCGCCCTCGTTGCGTGGCGGTGCCGGCATGACGCCGATCTTCTCGTAGTACCGAATGGCTTCGATGTTGACGCCGGTGGCGGCAGATAGCGCCCCGATTGGGAACTGGTCGGCTCGCAAGAAACTGAACTCCCGTGAAAACTTTTCGCTTGAAGCTGTAGTTACTACAGGGTGCATGCCTAATGGGTAAAGACAAGAAGGACGATCCACGATGGCATTGAGCACCGAGAGACACGCCACCGAAACCCCACCGGATCAGGCGGTCAGCGAGCAGGCTCGCGCGCGATGGATCGCGCTCGGCGGCATCCTCGGCGCTTTTGCGGCCTCATCGTGCTGCATCCTGCCGCTGGTGTTGTTCAGCCTCGGTATCTCAGGGGCATGGATAGCCAACTTCACGGCGCTCGCGCCTTACAAACCATTCTTCGCGGCCGGTACGATCGCACTCCTCGGGTATGGCTACTACCTCGTCAGTGTGCGCCCGAATCAGGCCTGCCCCGACGGCTCATGCGCCCGCCCCCTGCCGAACATATTGGTCAAGTCGAGCCTCTGGATCGCGACCATGCTGGTCGCTGCCGCACTGTCGTTCGACTTCGTGGCGCCGCTGCTTTTGAAATGAATAGCGCAAGGAGAACCCCCATGAAACTTATCGTCCAAATGACAGTCCTCGGCGTCGGTCTGCTCACCTCGGTAATAGCCTTGGCGGCCGAGCAGACCGTGCACCTTGCCGTCGAAAATATGACCTGTGCCAGCTGTCCTTACATCGTCAAGCAGTCGCTCACTGCGATTCCCGGTGTGGTCAACGTCGCCGTTTCATTCGAGAAAAAGTCGGCAACGGTCACGTACGATGACGCAAAAACGACGGCTGACGCCTTGATGGGAGCGACGACAAAAGCGGGTTATCCCGCCACGCTTGCCACTACCGACACGACGGCAACGCAATGAGTGATGGCTGCGCCAGTAGCGAAGGTTACGATCTAGTCGTCGTCGGGGCTGGCTCGGCCGGCTTCTCTGCTGCCATCACAGCGGCTGAGCAAGGCGCGAACGTCGCGCTCATCGGTGACGGCACGATAGGTGGCACCTGCGTCAATGTCGGCTGCGTCCCGTCCAAAGCGCTGATCCGCGCCATGGAGAACGTCCATCAGGCGGGAGTGGCCGCTCGCTTCGACGGGGTTCGCGCGAGCGGCAGCGTGACGGGCTGGGCGGCGCTCATCGCCCAGAAGGACGCGCTCGTGTCGAGCCTGCGGCAGGCAAAGTATGCGGACCTGCTACCAGCCTACAACAACATCGCCTACACGCAAGGCGCAGCGCGGCTTGCCGATGGGGGCGCCTTGGTGAACGGCTCGCTCGTTCGCGCACCGAAGGTCATCATCGCGACGGGAACACGCCCCGGCGTGCCGGCGATCCCCGGCATCGAGAGCATCGATTTTCTGACCAGCACGACGGCGCTCGATCTCAAGGACTTGCCGAAAAGCTTAATCGTGGTGGGCGGTGGCTTCGTGGGGGTGGAGTTAGCCCAGGTCTTCGCCCGCGCAGGCGTCAAGGTGACGATCGTATGCCGCAGCCGCCTGCTACCGGCGGCAGAGCCGGAAATCAGCGAGGCGCTTGGCGTCTACTTCAAGCAGGAGGGGATCACTGTTCTTGGCGGTGTTGCCTACGAGCGCTGCCGGAAGACCGATGATGGCGCCGCATTGTCTATCCGATTAATGGATCGGTCCAAGGTCCTCACTGCCGAGAAGATACTCGTGGCAACGGGCCGCAGCCCCAACGTCGAGCAGCTCGGGCTCGCCGAGGCAGGTATCCGGCAAACCGACAGCGGCGCGATAGCGGTCGATGACCGGATGCGCACATCGCGCAAGGACACATATGCGGCAGGCGACGTGACCGGGCGGGACCAGTTCGTCTATATGGCCGCCTACGGTGCCAAGCTAGCAGCTAAGAATGCGCTCAACAGCGACAGCCTCGTCTACGACAACAGCGCCATGCCCGAAGTGGTTTTCACGGACCCGCAGGTGGCCAGCGTCGGACTGACCGAAGCGACCGCCAAAGCTGCCGGCCACGCAGTGGCGACGTCCGTGCTCTCGCTTGATAACGTGCCGCGTGCATTGGCGGCGCGAGATACGCGCGGACTCATCAAGCTGGTCGCGGATGCCGATAGCCGGAAGCTTCTCGGTGCCCATATCCTCGCACCTGAAGGCGCCGACAGCATCCAGACGGCGGTAATGGCGATCAAGTTCGGCATGACTGTCGAGCAGCTCGCCGAGACGATCTTCCCCTATCTAACGACGGTTGAAGGCTTAAAGCTCGCGGCGCAAACTTTCAACAAGGATGTCAAGATGTTGTCCTGCTGCGCGGGGTGAGCAGCCTGCGCCGAGTTCAATACAGATAGCGCTTTGCTCCAGATCGCGTGCCTCGTCCACGACAACGCCGGCACCTCTTTTCGACTATCGCAAGGAGCATTCATACCCTGGCCTTCCCGAAAGCCCGCAGCCATAGAAAGCGCTCCGTGGTAGATGAAGCCACACGGCAAGGACTTCCCGCAGCATCTCTCCGATCAAGGCTACAAGACCTCTTCAGGCGCCAGAGAACGGCACCAGTTCCTTGCAGCTTCCATGTCGACAGGAAGGCGCTCATCAAGTCCTGCCGCGAAGTCATTCCAGGCCGCAATGTTGGACGCACTGACTGCAATCAGCACAGCTGTAGACCTTTCGATCGCCATGCCGACAAGAGGCAGGAAACCGCGACCGTCCGCCTCGCGCTTTCCGAACTTGTTGACGATCAGAAGATCCGCGCCGGCTTCGATCGAAGCCGTTGCCAGTCCGACCGCATCCTCAAGTGCCAGATGATTGAGCCGGCACCCTCTGGCCTCCGGGCCCCGTCGTTCGGAAATCTCAATGAGACGCCCGGTGCCAAGATCTTCGAGCCGCATATCGCAGCAAGAGCGGTCGCCGCCATCGGAGTTGTGCTGGACAGCCCCGGCAAGGCGCACACCGGAACGCCGAAGTTCACAGACCACTTCCGCCAGGATGCTATCCACACGAGGGCCGTCGGCATCGTCATATACAATCGTACCAATCGTGGGCCGTTGGATCATGGGTTGCACTTTGTCAGGCACCTGTGAACAAGTGAGGGTTTGGGCGATCGGACGGCGCGATGATGCGCCGTCCGTCGCTCTGGGTTCGTCAGGCCTCGAGGATTGGTCGCGGCTTCAGCGACATCTCGAGGAAGTTCCGCTTATACGCAGACTCGCCAACTCTCCGCAGGACCCCGCGTCCGAGTTTGTAGCGGTAGTTGCCGCTGACCGGGTCGGGCACGGCATGGCATACGGAGTTCGCCATGGAGCCGGGATAGTTGAAGGCGGCCTTGGCGACGCCTGGCCTGATCTCATCGGACACTATGGCGACCGCCACGAACTGTCCCGTCACGGTCTTGATGTGACCGTTCTTCATGAGTTCGGTGAAGCTCAGATCCTTGTCCTTCACGCCGACGGGGGCACCCGTCTGGACGTAGACCGTATCGTTGAAGCCTTCGACGAGGTCGCCTGACTCGATCCCTTGAGGCTTGGCGTCATCGGGATGGATTATGATATGCGGCCATGGCCAGCGTTTTGCCAGATAGGGCTTCCTGAGATCATCGAAGCCAGACTGCCACGTCTCGTTGACACGGCCATTGGTGATCCAGATCTCGCCTTTCTCCTTGCGCGGTTTGATCGCCTCGTAGAAGTCCGACCAGCTGTCGTTGTTCCACGGCGCCTTCAGCATATTGGCCTTGCCGGTATGCGTACCGAAGGCATAGAGCCATTTCTGGTCGGTGGTGACGTCTTCGAGTTCGCCCCATTCGTTGGAAGGGTCATGCAGCTTAGGCGTGCCGGTCAACTTACCGTCGATGACACGGATCGGGGTCTGGATGCCGGTTGTTCCAAGTTCCCTGAGCTTCTCGTGGGCCTTCTTGCCCGCGCGTTTGGCATGAACGGCCAGCGCATAGTAGTTGAGCACGCCGCCGCGCGAGAAACGGGCCGCTTCCTCGAAGATCTCATTGGAGTCTTTCCAGTCGAAGCCTTTGAATCCCATCTTCTGCGCGAACTGCCCGATGGCCCACCAGTCGGGCTTGGCCTCTCCCGGTGGATCGTTGAACTTGGCATAAAGCCGGAGACGGCGCTCCGCGTTGCAGCGCGCGAAATCGACCTCGCCCCAGCCAGCAGCCGGCAATACGATGTCGGCATATTGCGTGTTGAGCGGATCGACGGGATAGATGTCGGAATCGACAAGCACCATGCCTCCCGAGTCGACGCGGTCGATGAACGTCTTCACGAGATGTTCGCGGTCGACATTGCGCGGCTGGTGCGGATTGCGGATCGTAAGATCCCCCACACGGGCGGAGAGTTCCTGCGAAGAGAGCATTGCGGCGAACCAAGTCAGCCCGATTGTCCACATGAACCGAACGTTGCCGTCCATCACCCATTTGTTTGGGGCGATAGCCGGTACACAAGATGATTGGGCATGTGGGGTTGATTTGCTTGATCTCGTGCGCCAGCACCTCGCCATTCATCTCGGGCATCACGAGATCCGTCATCACGAGATCGAACCTTCCCGGCTCCCTGGAAAAGGCCTCGAGCGCACTGCGTGGATCGGTATAAGCGGCGACACGGTACCCGAGCCGCATGAGCAGTCGGCGTAATGCCGAGACAACGTCGGCCTCATCATCGACAAGCAGGATGTGCTCCGTTCCATGTGGAAGCGTCGCGCTCGTCGCCTTGTCGCTCACGCCCGGCTCGACCTGCGGCAGGACCACTTCGAAGCGCGCACCTTCACCCGGTTGGCTTACGAGGGCAACGGCACCGTCCATGTCTTGCACGAGCGTCGCGACCATCGTCAAACCAAGACCTGTGCCCTTGCCCAGTGGCTTGCTGGTAAAGAACGGATCGAAGATCTTCTTGGCGGCATCGCCAGACACACCAGGCCCATTGTCCTCGACAACGAGCTTTAGCCAAGAATCGTGGCCGTTCGACTGACCCGACAGGCTCTCCGGCCGATCAGCATTGGCAACAATCGAGATCTGGATGCGGCCGGAGTCGTGCGGAACGGCCTCGGCAGCATTGCGACAGAGATTCATCACCACCTGGTGCACATGAGTCGGATCTGCCAGCACCCATGTCTCGGATTCCTCATACGACGTTGAAACTTGGATCGTCGGCGGAATTGATGCCTCGACGAGTTTGACGACTTCGTCAACCTCCGTCTTCAGGTCAAGCTTCTGGGGCGCTGCAGGTTGCCGACGTGCAAATGTAAGTAATTGCTGGACCAGCGATTGCGCACGCCTCGCGGCAATCTCGATCTGGGCGATCTCACCGCCAATATCGCTATCGGGTTCGGCATCGAGGCTTGCCAGGTGCGCAGCCCCGAGAATAGTCGTCAAGACATTGTTGAAATCGTGAGCAACCCCGCCCGCCAAAAGCCCGACCGCTTCCATCTTTTGCGCCTTGACGATCTGCTCGCGGGCCTTCCTCTTTGCCGTGACGTCTTCACCGATGCCGATATAGTTCTGTATTTCGCCGTCTTCATTGGTAAGCGGAAGAATGGTCGTCTCCGCCCAAAAGTGACTGCCGTCCTTCTTGCGATTACGGAACACACCGCGCCATTCTTGGCCTTTGCCCAGGGATTTGCGGATCATTTGATATTCGTCGACCGTCGTCTCTCCTGACTGAATAATCCTGGGAGTCCTATTGACGACCTCGTCTCGCGTGTATCCCGTCAATTCCTCGAAGCGCCGGTTAACGTACTCGATGCGCCCGTCCGTGTCCGTGATCAGGATCGTGGCCGGGCTTTGCTCGACGGCCCGCATCAACTTCTTCTCAGATCGCTCGGCGCGAAGCCGCTCTGCAAGTTCGTCTACCAATCGAAGAATAGCGTCGCGAAGTTCCCGGACGAGCAGGAACAGCAGTGCGAACAAGATGAGGGACACTGCCGCCAGCGCTGCCAGGAATCGAAACCCCAAACGAATAAGTTCCTCTCCCTCCGATACTGATCGAGCAATTTCGATGGTCGCACTTCGTCGCTTCGCGCGCCAGTGTGCTTCCAGGTTCTGCAGGGCTCCGATTGCGGCCGTGTCGTCGACCTTGACCAGTCGATCCGTCCGAGTGACCTCCCAGTCTTCCCGCGCGGCTTGCTCGGCAATGGGGATGCGGGCTTCGTAAGCCTCAATCGTCCCGCGTATTGACTCGAGCGCGTCGCGTTCTGGACCTGAGGGCGCACTTGCCAGGTAGGCATCCAACGTAGCGTAAAGGCTCGGAAGCCTCTTTTTCACTGAAGTGACGTAGATATCGTCCTTGCGCAGCACGTAATTCTTGAAGTCGTGGATGATGCCGCCGTAGCCGAGGTGGCCTCGGATCTCGCTGAGCCAGAGTCCTTTCCGGTCGGCCTGCTCCGAAAAATCAGACCAGCTACCAGAAATATCCTGGAAACGCTTTTGGGTTTCGCGCCCGAGATAAATGCCGACGATGACTGTCGCAAGAAGCAGGATGGCGGCGCCGAAGCCGATCGCATATGCTCGGCGCCTGGAAATGGCTGGTTCTTTTGCTCTCTGCATGGCCGTGACCTCAAGCAATTAGCAGGACCGTTCGATAAGTATGGAGGACCGCGACATGAACATACGGCACAATCGCAGGAGCCACGCAATCTAATGCCCGACCGCATCCTGGTCGTCGACGACGACCCGCAGCTGACGGGGTTTTTGGACCGCTATCTCAGCAAGGAGGGCTACGTCGTGCGGTGCGTCGCAACGGCTTCCGAGATGGCAAAAGTATTGAAGACACAGTCTTTCGATCTTTGCGTCCTGGACCTGATCCTTCCCGATCGGGACGGTCTCGACATCACGAAGGAATTGCGCGCCGAGTCGAAGATGCCTATCGTCGTACTCTCGGCCAGATCGGAAGTCTTCGACCGCATAATCGGTCTTGAGTTCGGTGCCGACGACTACATCACCAAGCCTTTCGAGCCGCGCGAGCTCTTGGCGAGGATTAAAGCCGTTCTTCGGCGGGCGCACGAGTATAAGTCGCCTGCAATAGCACCGGAGGGGGCACCCTCATCGTTGTGCTTTGGCGATTGGAAGCTTGACCTTCAATCGCGTGTCCTTTGCCAAATCAGCACGAGTCAACCCGCAAAACTGACTGCGATGGAATACGCGATGCTGCGAACGCTCTTGGAGCGTCCCAACATTGTCTTGAGCCGGGACAAGATCCTCGACCTCGTCCATGGCGAAACGACCTACATCGCAGACCGCGCCATCGATGTGCATATCGCCCGACTGCGCCGAAAAATCGAGCACAATCCAAGCGATCCTGAGTTCATCAAGACTGTCCGGGGCGAGGGGTATGTGCTGGCGGCGCAAGTGACGGAGGTGTGTTAGCGGCTATTCCAAATTTGTCTAGAAGATAGGCGCCACAAACCTGACTACATTCGCAATTCCACAAATTCGGATCAAAGCAATGGATCAACCTGAAGAGCCCGCCTGATGGAATTCGCGCGGATCGCTGGGATGGCGGCGGTGTCGATGTGCATGCCGTTATATCCCCCGTTGCGCTCCATGCGCCTTAGTCGACACGTCGGGGCGGGTCACCATCCAGGTCACCCGTGTCCCCAGCGGACATGATGGTCTAGCCTGATCGGGAGCCAGCCCCGGGGCATCGATGCACTGAAATTCTGCCCAAGGCCTTGAAACCGCACCTTAGTCGGCTGACGCGTTACGTGACCCAGCCAAGCCGGCCTGAACACGCAAATTTGCGTTGACCATTCTGCGTTCTACTCCGAAGAGTACCAGTCGGAGGTCTCTCACCTTGACCCGAAGTCGCGCAATTCTGTCTGAGCTCGTTGTGATTGCGATCGTGCTCGCTCCGTTGGCGGCTGCATGGTCGGACGGAGCGGAGGCAATGAGCGTGGCGGTGACTCATACGGCCTCCCATTCGGTTGAAGGCGACGACAGTGGAGCCGCTGCTCCCATGGAGGACTGTGCCTCCATGATGAAGGGAGCCGCGAGCCCGGACGATTGTCTGTGCTGTGACAAGGACAAGGCCTGCCCGCCCGAGTTTTGCATGGCGAAATGCTACCAATTCCTCGGGCTCGCCCAGCAGTCACGCCCAAACGTCATACAGGTGGCGGCACTGTTCCGGCCGACCGAGCTTGTGCATCCGCCTGATTGGTTGGAGCAGCCTCAGCCACCACCTCCTCGAATCTGATCCATCGGTGACCAGCCCGCGCATCGTCGCGGGCCTTGATGCATGGACCTATTCCGTGCGCCAAACGCTGTCGGCATGACGCTGATGCGCGCTGCCCCCCTATGGACAGGATCTGATCATGACGTTCTCGACAACTTTTCGTGCAAGCTTTGCCGGAATTGCCCTAGCGCTTTCCGCATCGACCGCCTTAGCAGGCGCAGCCGACTACGAGTTCCAGCCGCTCAAGTCCGACGTGAAGAACGGAGTTGGCAGCGAGTTGGCCGTCCGCCTCGTTCATAAAGCAACGGGCAAACCCGTGGCCGGCGCCGTCCTCTTCCGGACGAGGCTCGACATGGGCCCCGACAAGATGGAAGCGATGACGGCGAGGCACGAGGCCATGCCAGCAACCGAGCCGGGCGTCTATCGCTTCAAGGCCGACCTGACCATGGCTGGCGGCTGGGCGTTCCGCGTCATGGCCAAAGTGCCCGGGCAGAAGGATACGGTCGAGGGCGTCGTCGTGTTCCAGGCCAAGGACTGAGGAGTTTCCCATGAACAAGCTCCTCACCCGTGGGATCGCCATCGCTGCGATCCTCACCGCAAGCCTTGCCGGATATCGGATCGGGGCAGGCGCATGGCCTGATCCGCGGGGATGGATGGTGTCGTCCACCGACGAGGCCGCCGCCATGCCGGTTGCGCCCCAGAAGGAGCGCAAGGTGCTCTACTGGATGCATCCCGACGACGACACGGACTTTGCCGCCGAGCCGAAGAAGACCGCCGATGGGCGCGACTACGTACCCGTCCACGATGATGAGGAGGCCGATTTTGCTCAGGCAAAACCCAAGGTCACACCGAAGGGAGCCGACGGTGGCGAGAAGAAGCTGCTCTACTATCGCAATCCGATGGGGCTGCCGGACACCTCGCCAATCCCTAAGAAGGACTGGATGGGGATGGACTACATTCCCGTCTACGAGGGCGAGGATGAGGATGCTGGCTCGGTCAAGGTCAGCGTCGCCAAGATGCAGCGCACCGGCGTGCGCAGTGAGCCAGCCACGATGCGTCGCCTGGTGCGGCCGATCCGTGCTCCCGGCGTCGCCAAGCCCGACGAGCGCACACTTCTGACGGTCGCGCTGCGCGCCGACAGCTTTATCGAGAAGCTCTACGTCAACGAGACCGGTCGCCATGTGACAAAGGGCGAGCCGCTGTTCCGCATCTACAGCCCGGACATGGTCAAGGTGCAGGTCGACTACCGCATTTCCGCGAATGCCGCCGGCAATCGCGACGACAAGGGCGCCCTGCAGCGCTTATCAAACCTGCAGCTACCGGAAGCTGTGATGGATGAGCTCAGGCGCACGCGTGTACCGGTGATCTCGTTCGATTGGCCAGCGCCCGTTTCCGGCGTGGTCATGGAGAAGAAGGCCGTCGAAGGCATGATGATGAAGGCTGGCGACGAGATGATGCGTCTTGCCGACCTCTCGTCGATCTGGGTCATCGCCGACGTGGCCGAGCAGGACATCGGCCAGATCCGGATCGGCTCCGCTGCCAAGGTGAGCTTTCGCGCCTTTCCTGGAGAAGTGTTCGAAGGCGATGTCACCTTTGTGCTGCACGAACTGGAGATGGCGACGCGCACGGCGAAGGTGCGTGTCGAGGTCGCAAATCCTGATCATCGCATCAAGCACGAGATGTTTGCCGACGTCGAGATCAACGCCGGCGAGGGCGAGGCCGAGCGACTCGTCGTGCCGGTCTCGGCGCTTATCGACAGCGGTAACCGCCAAGTTGTCATCGTCGATCGCGGTGAAGGTCGCTTCGAGCCGCGGCCTGTGAAAGTGGGCCTGCGTGGAGACGGCTACGTTGAGATCACGCACGGCATCGAGGCCGGTGACAACGTCGTCGTCGCGGCGAATTTCCTGATCGACGCCGAGCGCAATCTGAAGGCCGCGCTGGCTGGTTTCAGCGAATCCCCCGATGCTGAACCGCCCGCGTCTATGGCTCCTGGACATGCGACCACGGAGAAGCAGCCATGATCGCGCGCATCATCCGCTGGTCTGCCACCAACCTGACGCTGGTTCTGATCGCGATCGTTTTTGTGACAGGGGCCGGTCTCTACGCCCTGACCAAGGTGCCGCTCGACGCGATCCCCGACCTCTCGGACACCCAAGTTATCGTCTTCACGGAGTTCCCCGGCCAGGCGCCGCAGGTGATTGAGGATCAGGTCACCTTCCCGGTCTCGACAGCGATGCTGTCGGTGCCGCGCTCTAAGGTGGTACGCGGGTTCTCGTTCTTCGGTGTCTCGTTCGTCTACGTCATCTTCGAAGAAGGCACCGACATCTATTGGGCGCGCAGCCGGGTTCTTGAATTTCTATCGAGCGTCACGCAAACCTTGCCCCAAGGGGTGGTGCCGACGCTCGGGCCTGACGCAACCGGCGTCGGCTGGGTTTACCAGTATGCCGTGATGGCGGAAAAGCGGAACCTCGCCGAACTGCGCACCACACAGGACTGGCAGGTGCGTTTCGCTGTCGCCAAGGCGCAAGGGGTCGCCGAGGTTGCCAGCGTCGGCGGCTTCGTGCGCCAGTATGCCGTTGTCGTTGATCCGCGCCGGCTGCGCGCATTCGATATCCCTTTGTCCAAGGTAGGTAGCGCCATCCGCGAGTCCAACATGGACGTGGGCGGCCGCGTGGTAGAACTTGCTGAGACCGAGTTCATGGTGCGCGGGCGCGGTTATCTCAAGAGCATCGCCGATATCGAGAACATCGTGCTCAAGGCGCAGGGCGGCACGCCGGTCCTGATCAAGGACGTCGCCCGCGTCGAGCTTGCGCCCGACGAGCGGCGCGGCGTGACCGAACTCAACGGCGAAGGCGAGGTCGTCTCCGGTATCGCCATCCAGCGCTATGGGCAAAATGCCCTCTCCGTGATCGCAAGCATCAAGGAGCGCCTGTCCGAGATCAAAGGCAGTCTGCCAGAAGGCACCGAGATCGTGCCCGTCTACGATCGCTCCGACCTGATCGACCGCGCCATCACCACTCTGAAAGTCACGCTGATCGAGGAAAGCGCCATCGTCGCACTGGTGTGCTTCGTGTTCCTGCTGCATGCGCGTAGTGCGCTGGTCGCCATCATCACGCTGCCGCTCGGTATCCTCATCGCCTACATCTGTATGTGGGCGCTTGGTATCTCGTCGAATATCATGAGTCTCGGCGGCATCGCGATTGCAATTGGCGCCATGATTGATGCGGCCATCGTCATGATCGAAAACGCGCACAAGCATCTGGAACGCGCAGCCCCGGACAAACCGCGTGCCGAGGTACTGATCGAGGCGGCGAGCGAGGTTGGTCCGTCGCTGTTCTTCTCCCTCCTCATCATCACCGTATCGTTCCTGCCTATCTTTGCCCTGGAGGCGCAGGAAGGCTTAATGTTCAAGCCACTCGCTTGGACCAAGACATTCGCCATGGCGGCTGCCGCGATCCTTTCCATCACTGTCGTGCCGGCGCTGATGGTGATGTTCGTGCGTGGACGCATCATCCCGGAGCACAAGAACCCGATCAATCGGGTGCTGATCTGGCTCTATCGGCCGATCATCCGCGGCGTTTTGAAGGCGAAAGGACTGACAATCGCTGTTGCACTGCTCGTGCTTGCCGGCAGCATCTGGCCTGCGACAAAGCTCGGGTCAGAATTCATGCCGAGCCTCAACGAGGGCACGATTATGTACATGCCGACCACACTGCCGGGTCTCTCCATCACCAAGTCGGCCGAGCTGCTACAAATCCAGAATCGAATTATCAAGACCTTCCCCGAGGTCGAGAGCGTGTTCGGCAAGGCAGGTCGTGCCGCGACAGCAACCGACCCCGCGCCAACCGAAATGTTCGAGACGATCATCAACCTGAAGCCGCCCACGGACTGGCGTCCTGGTGTCACCATCGACAGCTTGATTCAGGAGATGGACAAGGCACTTCAGTTTCCAGGTGTGTCAAACGCCTGGACCATGCCGATCAAGGCGCGCATCGACATGCTGGCGACCGGCATCCGCACACCTGTCGGCGTCAAGGTCATCGGCCAGGATCTCAGCGTCATCGAGAAGCTGGCGCGCGAGATCGAGATAGCCATCAAGACGGTACCTGGTACATCGAGTGCGTTTGCTGAGCGCATCATCGGCGGCTACTACCTCGACATCGAGCCCGACCGAAAGGAACTTGCCCGCTATGGTTTGATGATGGGTGACGTGCAGGAGGTGGTGTCATCGGCGCTTGGTGCCGAAACCGTGACGACGACCGTCGAAGGGCGCGAGCGGTATGGCGTGTCGGTGCGCTACCCGCGCGATGTTCGTTCCAATCCGCAGGCGATCGCACGAGAGGTTCTGGTGCCCCTGCCCAACGGCGCTTCGATCCCGCTCGGACAGGTCGCGAAAGTCTCGCTGGTGCGCGGACCAGGCTCCATCCGCACTGAGAACGCACAGCTCGCCGCCTACATCTTCGTCGACGCCCGCGAGCGCGACCTTGGCAGCTATGTCGCCGACGCCAAGACGGCCGTTGCCGCCTCGGTCAAGTTCCCGCCAGGCTACTACGCCATCTGGAGTGGGCAGTTCGAGTTCTACGAGCGGGCCAAAAAGCGACTCGCCGTCGTTGTGCCGCTGACGCTGCTGATCATCCTGCTGCTGCTCTACCTCAACTTCCGCCGCATGACGGAAACGCTGATCGTCATGCTGTCGCTTCCCTTCGCGCTGGTCGGCGGGCTGTGGTTGATGTGGTGGATGGGCTTCAACCTGTCGGTGGCCGTCGCCGTGGGCTTCATCGCGCTCGCAGGCGTGGCCGCCGAAACGGGCGTCATCATGCTGATCTATCTGGACCACGCCTGGGAAGATCAGAAGCTACAAGCGGTCACCGAAGGCCGCGCCGTCAATCGCACCGACCTCACGGCAGCCATCATGGAAGGTGCCGTCGAGCGCGTGCGCCCGAAGATGATGACTGTGATCGCCATCATGGCGGGCCTCGTGCCGGTCTTGTGGAGCCACGGTACGGGCTCCGAGGTCATGCAGCGCATTGCCGTGCCGATGATCGGCGGCATGGTGTCGTCCACCGTGCTGACGCTCGTCGTCATCCCGGCGATCTATGCCGTGGTGAAAGGCTGGCGGTTGCCTGGCACCCGCGGTGAAGAGCAAACCAGCATCGCACAAGTGTCACCGGAAACTGCGCGCGTCTGACGCGCCGGTCTGCAAAGGAGGTTATCATGACGCACCATCGATCGACAGCAATCGACAGGGGAGCATTTCCCCCGGTCTCACCCAGATTGTCGCGCTATAATGGACAAAGCTCACGCTCCACAGCAAGCTGATGCTTGCCGGCAGCGGCGCGCTGATCGCCTTTTCCGTACCAATGTTTGCAGCATTGGAGTGGCCCAACCCCGGAACTTTAGGCCAGTTTGCTTCCACCTCCGACAAACTGATTGTGTCCTGGTTCCAGGCTGTCACGACGCGCACCGCCGGCTTCAACTCGGTCGACATCGGCACCTTCCACGATAGCACCTCCTTGATGTTCATCTCAGTCATGCTGGTCGGCGGCGGCAGTACATCAACGGCGGGCGGCACAAAGGTCACAACCTTGGTGGTGCTGCTGCTGGCTACGATTGCCTTCTTCAAGAGTCGCGACACGCTGCATGCGTTCGGCCGGAGTCTGGGTGTCGGGGAGGTGATGAAAGTGCTGGCATTGACGGTGATAACCTTGCTGCTTGTGATGCTTGGCATGTTCACGGTCAGCATTTCACATGACGGTCATTTTCTCGATCTGGCGTTCGAGGTTGCCTCGGCGTTTGGAACCGTCGGCCTGTCGCGCGGCGCCACGGGCGAATTGGATGAGACTGGGCGGACCGTGATCATCTTCTTGATGTTCGTTGGGCGCGTCGGTCCGCTGACGCTCGGATTTTTCCTCACAGCCAAAGCGGTCTCGCGCCTGCGCTATCCGGCAGCCAAAGTCCATATTGGCTGACGTTGCCGGCCATCGTGAACTGTGGCCTGTGAAACTTGCGTGGGCTTGCTTGGTTGCGGTTAAGGGCCATCAATCCCGGCGAACTCGTCACACCATCACTGGCAGCCCGGCTGCCTGCCATTCCGGCCAGCCGTCTTCAAGTCGCCGCGCCTTGAACCCGCGCGCGCGCAATCGCTCGACCATATCGAATGAGAGTACGCAGTAAGCTCCGCGGCAGTAGGCGACGATCTCTTTGCCAGGGTCGAGAGTGGCCAGTTGCGCTTCCAGTTCTTCGAGCGGGATGTTGATGGCGTTCGGCAGATGCCCCGATGCAAACTCGTCCTGGGGCCGCACGTCGATGACGAGAACGTCGCCGTCTTTCATGCGCGCCAGAAGCTCCGACCGCGAGACCGGCTCCAGCTCATCGCGGCTCAGGAAGTATGTCCTCACGATTTTATCGACCTCTCCGATATGCCGTTCACCGATGCGGGTGAGCGATGCAAGGAGGTCGAGCACGGCGGGACCTGACAAACGGTAGAACGTGAACTTGCCCTCTCGGCGCGATTCAATCAGTCCGGCGCGCCGCATCTGCTGGAGATGCTGCGAAGTGTTCGCAACAGACAATCCGGTGCGGTTGGCGAGCAGCTCGACATTGCGCTCACCCTGGGCAAGCGCCTCCAGCAGCTCGAGGCGATGCTCATGCGCAACCGCCTTCGCGACCGCGGCGAACTGCCGGAACAAAAGACGTTTGGGACTCTCGCTTGACACATCCCACTCCTTTATATAACAATCAATAAAGTAATTGAATATTGTGTCGTTGATGTCAAGCGCTCTCGCCAGTGCACAGATGCGCGAGAGACAAAGTAGCCAATCGAGGTTGCCATGATCCGCATCGCCCTTGCCGTCATAACAGCTCTCCTGATGTTTGCCGTGCCGGCCTGGGCTCAGCAGGATGGGCCCTGGCGCATGCACGACTGGATGGGCTGGGGGTCGGGATGGGGCGGCATGTTCCTGGGGCCGCTGTTCATGCTCGCTTGGCTGGCCATACTGGTCGCCGTGATTGTCCTGGTGGTGCGTTGGCTCGGCGGTGGAACCTCCGGCACGAGCCCGCCGCCACGTACGCCGCACGATATACTCGATGAACGCTACGCCCGTGGTGAGATCGATCGGGAGGAGTATTTGCGTCGTCGCGACGACATAGCCGGCAGGTCATGACACAATCGCTACCCACCGTTGATCTGGAGATACGCGCGATGTCAGATGTGCTTCTCGCTTACGAGCCATTCATCCGGCTGACGGCGTTCGCGTCTGTGTTCACAGTCATGGCGCTGTGGGAAGTTGTTGCCCCGCGCCGCAAGCAGGCAATCGGGCGCGCCACGCGCTGGCCGAGCAACCTCGGCGTCGTAATCCTCGACACAGTCGTCGTGCGCATCCTGTTTCCAACGACGGCAGTCGGTCTGGCGATGTTGGTGGAGTCACAGGGCTTCGGCCTGTTCAACGCCAGGCTGGTCCCCTTCGTGCTGGCTGTCGTCGCCTCGGTTATCATCCTCGATTTCGTCATCTACCTGCAGCACGTGCTGTTCCACGCGGTCCCCGCTCTCTGGCGGCTGCACCGGATGCACCACGCCGACCTCGAGTTCGATCTGACGACGGGCGCGCGGTTTCATCCAATCGAGATCATCCTGTCGATGGTCATCAAGCTCACCGTGATCGCAGCACTCGGCGCGCCCGCCGTCGCCGTCCTGATCTTCGAGGTACTGCTGAACGCAACGGCCATGTTCAATCACTCGAATGTGCGTTTGCCGACGGGTGTCGACCGTGTTCTGCGCTGGTTCGTCGTGACGCCCGACATGCACCGGGTGCATCACTCGGTCGTTGTGCGCGAGACCAACTCCAACTTCGGATTCAATCTGCCCTGGTGGGACCGATTGTTCGGAACCTACCGGGCTCAGCCGGCGGCAGGGCACGAGCGCATGACCATCGGTGTCGAGGAGATTCGCGACTCCGCTGAGCAACGCCTCGATCGCATGCTGACGCAGCCGTTTCGAGAAGGTGACAGCGCTTATGCCCTCGGTCGGCGGGAGGTCACCGAGTAAACGGACACAAGTGCTGCGCGCAACATTTGTCGGAAACGATTTTTCCAGAGAAAAGGGAGAAATGTCCGTGAGAAGATTGTCGATGTTGGTCGCGGTACTTTTCGCGCTTTCCGCCGGATCGCTTCAAGCGGCAGACGGACCTAACGACGCCGCTGCTCTCAAAGGTGTGACGATGGGCAAAGTCGTTTTCGATATAGCGACGCCAAAGCCCGAAACCCTGGTTGTGCTGCTCACGGTCGTGCGGGAAACCTACGACGATCTCGTAGCTCAGAAAATAGTACCCCAAATGGTGCTGGCAATTCGTGGTGCGCCGGTCAAGGCCATCAAGACGAACCGGGATGAACTACCGCTCGAATCCTACGATGCCTATGAGAGGATCAACGATATTCTGGATGATCTGGCAAAACGCCCGGGCGTCAGGATCGAGGTCTGCTCGATAAGCACACGCATGCTTGGTGTCGAGAACGCCAGAATCAAGCCTGCCTTCCACGTGGTCGGCAACACATGGGTGTCGCTTATCGGCTATCAGGCCCGGGGCTATGCCGTCATTCCTCTCAACTGAGACGCCAAGGAGCCGTGCCAGACAGTGCCCAGGCTTCTTAAAACAACGAGTAATAAAACCCTAAGAGAGTAAGTTCATATGCGATCGATGTCTCAGTTCGGCAGCCTTCTCTTTGCCGGCCTTCTTCTGACTTCGCCGGTAACGGCTCAAGACGCTGCCGTCGAAGCCATGCAGGGCTATATGGAATTCGCACCCTATGATGCCGGCATCATCGTGCCGCAGCAGATCACAAAGGACATCTTCGAAAGCGTCGTCTTCGTCGATACCCGCGACGCCGAGCAATTCGCAAAAGGCACAATTCCCGGTGCCCTGCATATCGAGTGGCGCGAGGTTCTTTCGCGCATCGACGAGATACCGACAGACAAGAAAGTGATCCTGTTCTGCAATACGGGGAGCCTGTCGGCCCAGGCTGCGTTCGCATTGAGAGTCGCAGGCTGCGAGAACGTGCTCGTTATGCAAACGGGCCTCGACGGCTGGCGCAAGGACGCTGCCCACAAACCGTAGCAACCGATCAAAGACGATCGCACGACTGGAGGTCCGCCATGAAGACCCTGATCATCTTGAATGACCCACCTTACGGAACAGAGCGGGTCTACAATGGGTTACGCATGGCCCATGCGCTCGCCAAGAACGATGCAGACGCCGAGGTCACCGTATTCCTGATGGCCGACGCAGTTGTTTCCGCCAAAGCCGGCCAGAAGACACCCGACGGCTACTACAATGTCGAACGCATGCTGAAGCGGGTGATCGCCGGCAAAGGCCAGCTGCTGCTGTGCGGCACCTGCCTCGATGCGCGCGGCATCATCGAGGCCGAAGTCATGCAGGGCGCTCACCGATCCACCATGGACGAACTCGCCGCCGAGACTATCGCGGCCGACAAGGTGTTGGTGTTTTAGAGATGGAGCGCATCTACCTCGACTACAACGCCAGCACGCCGGTCGCGCCCGAGGTCGTCGCGGCAATGCGCCCGTTTCTCGATGGAGGCTATGGCAATCCCTCGAGCGGACACTGGGCCGGCACGCCTGCACGGGAAGCCGTGGAGCAGGCGCGTAGCCAGCTCGCGGATCTCTTGGGTTGCTCCAGCGAGGAGGTGGTGTTCACCAGCGGCGGCAGCGAGGCCAACAACCATGCGCTGAAGGGCGTGGCATTTGCACTGAAGGACAAAGGCAATCATATCGTCACGTCGGCAATCGAACATCCAGCGATCCTCAAGCCTTGCGAGCATCTGGCAAAGCAAGGGCTAGTAATCACCTCCGTACCGGTCGATAGGTACGGTCAGGTCGATCCAGAAGACATTCGTCGCGCCATCACGCCACGAACGATCCTCGTCAGCATCATGCAGGCGAACAACGAGGTCGGCACAGTCCAGCCGATCGCGGACATCAGCCACATCACGCGCGAGCACGGTATCCTGCTGCACACCGATGCAGCTCAATCCGTTGGCAAGATCCCGACACGGGTCGACGATCTCGGCGTCGACCTGCTGTCGATCGCCGGGCACAAGCTCTATGCACCCAAAGGTGTCGGCGCTCTGTATATCCGCCGCGGCACACAGATCGAGCCGTTGATCCACGGCGCCGGTCACGAAGGTGGCCGCCGTGCGGGAACGGAAAGTGCATTGTTGGCAACCGCACTGGGAGCGGCGGCCGAGCTTGCCGCCGATCTCGAACCAATGACGCGCATCCGCGAACTACGCGATGACTTCTGGCAGCAACTTGATGCCGCTCTGGCGGATCGCGTCGTCCTCAATGGCCATCCAACATACCGTCTGCCCAACACACTCAACGTCTCCTTCGTTGGACAAGTCGGGGCCGACATCCTCGCCGCGCTCGAAGGCGTTGCCGCATCGACCGGCTCGGCGTGCCATAGCGGGCAGATTGAACTGTCGCCAGTGTTGCGCGCGATGAGTGTTGCGCCAGAGGTCGGCATGGGCGCCATTCGTTTCAGTCTCGGCCGGGGGACGACGACCAGCGATATCCAATCGGTAGCGGCTGCAATTCGGCAGCGTTTGTGCCCCAAGTGACCATGGTGACAGGGCGGTTGGCATCAAACATCCGTTATCGGCACGCGCCTTGGTTGCCATTGGCGGTGCATTCTTCGCAAGTGTGGCTAATGGCAATCGCCTGACCGAATGCGACCGATTGCAGACGCGGTTCTGGAGAAAGTGATCAAATGCACTCAGGGGACAAAGCCGGTTGGAGCCGTTGGCTGCCGGGGGCGGCGACAGTGCTGTCGATGGCGGCTTGTTATGGAACGCTGGCGTTGATCGCCCTGCTAGGATCGATGGGTATCGTTATTGCTGTCAACGACACCATCTGGGCTGGAGCCATCGTCGCATTCGCTCTGCTGGCGGTTATTGGAATCGCCATCGGTCTGCGTGTCCATGGCAAGGCATGGCCACTGTTGCTTGGTGCGTCAGCCGCCGGCATCGTGACCTACACCATGTTCATCAACTACGACCGCTCGGTTGAACTCGCGGGATTTGCGCTACTCTGTGCAGCCGTTGCCTGGGACTGGCTTCTGCGTCGACGCGGGAAGGCCTGATGGTAATGGAGGGTAATCAAGAATGCACCGCTCTCGCAGAAAGTTGACCGCTTGCTTGAGCTTGAAAGCTTCGCGCTCACGGGAAGCCGTCCTAACGTAAAACACTCAATCAACAACAGAACAGAAAGCCTGGGAGGTCACAATGTCTGGTTCGATAGCGCCACACAATGAAAAGTCTGCGTCCGTATGGGATTCCGGTGGCGCGAGCTACGATGCCATCAGTCGCGGTATCGCGGATTCCATTGAACATTGCGTTCTCCGTCTCAATCCGCAGCCCGGTGAGAAAATTCTCGATCTGGCCACTGGCACGGGTTGGACATCGCGCGTCGTCGCCGACCGCGGCGCCAAGGTCACCGGTGTCGACATCGGACCGCACCTCGTCGAGGCTGCAGCCGAGAAAGCAAAACGCGAAGGTTTAGACATCGCCTACGAAATCGGCGATGCGGAGGCGCTCCCCTTCGAGGACGGCGAATTCGATGCCGTCATCTCGACTTGCGGCATCATGTTCGCCAGCCGGCCGGAAGCTGCTGCCTCAGAGCTTGCCCGCGTTTGCCGAAACGGCGGGCGAATCGGACTGACGACCTGGCTGCCGGACAGCAATCTGTTCAAGATGTTTCTGGTCATGAAGCCTTATATGCCACCACCCCCGGAACCGGCCCCGCCGTCACCGTTCGAGTGGGGGAAGACCGAGAGGATTTCCGAACTTCTCGGCTCCTCTTTCGACCTGAAATTCGAGAAAGGCGTTTCCTATTATCGAGAGCCCGATGGAGAAGCGGCTTGGCGGACATTCTCGACCGGCTACGGCCCGACGAAGACGCTGGCGGCGAATCTCGATGAGACGCGACGCGCCGAGCTGCAGAGAGATTTCGCCGCATTTCACGACGCTTTCAAAACCGATCTGGGAATTTGCGTCCCACGCGAATACATCGTGACTGTTGGCGTTCGCCGATAGCATTGCCCTTTCATGGAGCGGCCGGGCACCATTGGCCAGCGGAATCTTGAAAGATGAAACAGGCCTTTCCCTCTGATTTGGCTGAGCTTCCCGACGCCTATCGGGCATGGCGTAATAGCGAGTTGGGCCGGCTTACCGACCGCATTGAGGAAGACCTCATCGTCGGGTTGGTCGGCTCTGTCCGCGGGACGAAGGTGCTCGACGTCGGGTGCGGCGATGCTGTCCTGTCCATTCGGCTTGCCGCAGCAGGTGCCGAGGTCACCGGCGTCGATACCGATCCGCGAACGCTCGCGGTAGCTCGCAAACGTGCCGACAACGCCGGGGAGGCAGTCGCATTCGTAAAGGGGAACATCCTCTCGCTGCCCTTTCCAGACAGCTCATTCGATAGGGTCGTGACCGTCGCGGTTTTGTGCTTCATCGAGGACATCGAGCGCGCGGTGCAGGAAATGGCGCGTGTGCTGCGCCCTGGTGGTCGGTTGGTGTTGGGCGAACTGGGGCGATATTCGCTCTGGGCTACCAAGCGTCGCGTGGCGGGTTGGTTTGGTTCGAAAATATGGCCAAGGCCATCTTCCGAACGGCTGGTGAGCTGCGGCAATGCGCGACGGCTTCGGGCCTTGAGGTGGCACAGGTGCGAGGCGCAATCTACTACCCACCATGCGCCTTGTGCGCCCGCTGGACGGCCCAGTTCGATTCTCGCTGCTCGGCAGTGACGACCATCGGTGCCGCCTTCATCGCGCTCACAGCGGATAAACCGAAGTAGTCGTTTTTTTATGAGATCAGTATGAAGGACATCGTCCCACCCCTGCTCGCAAATAAGCATTTTGACGAAGTTTCAGCCTTCGTGCCGGAGAACCTCTTGCGCGAGGCGCGGCGCCAGAAGGGTCTGCGGGCTGGGCGCGTGCCTGATGTCTGTGTGCTTGATCCTGACGGCGACATCATCCGGCAAGCTCAGGCGAATGGTCAAGCCGCGCGGGATGCCGACTGGGCCTGCTACCATACCGAACTGTACCGCCTGACTCATGAGGGTATCGCGTTGGGGATCGTGCCATGTGCAGTGGGGGCTTCGTTCGCGGTGCTCGTAGCCGAGCAACTCTTCGCGTCGGGATGCCGCTTGCTTATCAGCGTGACCTCTTCAGGCCAGCTCATCGCATCGCGACCGCCGCCCTACTTCATCCTGATCGAGAAGGCGCTGCGCGACGAAGGGACGAGCTACCACTATCTGCCACCCTCCGAGTTCAGTTCGGCCTCGCCTCGGTTGATCGATGCCTTGGCGGGTGCGTTCGACGGACTGCAAGTTTCTGTCGAACGCGGTGCCACCTGGACGACGGACGCCCCCTATCGGGAAACGTCAACCGCAATCGCCGCGATGAAGACCAAGGGGCTGTTGGCCGTCGAGATGGAGGCCGCGGCCCTTTACGCTTTCGCCAAGGCCCGCAGCAAGCCTGTGATCTGCTTTGCGCATGTGACGAACCAGATGGCGAGATCCGAAGGCGACTTCGAGAAGGGAGAGGCGAACGGTGCCGTCGATGCGCTGGCGGTGATCATTGCGGTAGTGCGTGCGGCGACGACCAAGGCAAAAAGTAGAGGAGCCGCTTAACGCTGAGGCTTATCTATCAATATACGGTCGAGTTTCAATGTCATCGATGGACGCCGGACCAACGATGACTATTGGGCCGTTGCGGTTCAACAAGTGCCGATGGCCGACGACCGGAAGATCCCTCCCTGGGTACAACTGCAATCAGACCAAAGCCGGTTTTAAGTTATGCAGCGGTTATTCAATATCGCAGCCTCACGCGCGCATCGATATGCAGTAAGGCATGTTTGTCTGCCCCGAACGGCCCCCTGCCTCACCCATAGTTGAGAAATTGGGCGGGCATCACACAATGACCTCGACGGTGGCTTTGCGGCGGGCGATGCGCCCGATGCGCGAACGTTGGCGTTCGTCGGCCGCTTCAATGCGTGCTTTGGGGCATTTCTTCATCCAGGTGAGCGTGATCGTCTCGACAATGCGGCCGCGCTTCTTGAGGCCGATGGCGACCTCGAAATCCGTCAGCTGGTTGACTTCGCCGACCGCCACCTTGAGGCACTGGGCGTTGAAGTCGGCAAAGCGCGAAAGCTTGCCCTTGGGTACGCCCAGCAAACCCTTGAGATCGTTGATCGCAAACGTATCCGATTGCTTGCGCAAGTTGATGCACTGTTCGATCATCTCGTAAAGCCGGATCGAGTATTTGGAGCGCAACAGTTACTGCATCTCGGATCTGAGCCTTGCCCAGCTGCGGCTCTATTTCTGGGACGCAGAGATTCCACTCTTGCTTCTGATTGAGCAGCGGTCATGGACAATATACGCGCCTCACTCATTCTCACCGTCGCCTTCATCTTGATCCGGTGCATCGGCTTCTGATGCGAGACCAGCCGGTGTGAAGGGCATGCGCGGCGGAGCGGTGCGCCACATCAGGGCAACGTCCTCGGGCGTGAGGCCATAGGCTTCGTTGACGAGGTTCGAGAGCTGGTTTTCGAGCGTGAAGACTTCCGCTCTGGCCTGGCGGGCAGGTTCGATTGTGTCCGCATGCTCTCGACGGAGTTCGCCGATC
>Ga0180009_10001073_pt1 | contig 34372 bp, 34 predicted proteins | sample OS_PC_MetaG_FD_123537 | JGI IMG/M metagenome (GOLD analysis project Ga0180009, IMG submission 123537) | Groundwater microbial communities from the Aspo Hard Rock Laboratory (HRL) deep subsurface site, Sweden - OS_PC_MetaG | ecosystem: Environmental > Aquatic > Deep subsurface > Groundwater... | reverse complement strand
CTAGCCGCCCTGACCTGAAGCACGTGACCCGACAGGCCCCATGGACTATTTCCTGCAGCAGCTCATCAACGGATTGACGCTCGGCTCCGTCTACGGCCTGATCGCCATCGGCTACACGATGGTCTACGGCATCATCGGCATGATCAACTTTGCCCATGGCGACGTGTTCATGCTGTCCGTCTTCATCGCCCTCATCGTCTTCCTGCTGATCACCTCCCTGTTCGGCGGCCTTGCCATTGCATTCGCATTGATCCTCGTCCTGATCTGCGCGATGGCCCTGACGGCGTTGTGGAGTTGGGCCATCGAGCGAATAGCCTACCGGCCGCTGCGCGGCTCCTTTCGCCTCGCCCCGCTGATCTCGGCGATCGGCATGTCGATCTTTCTCATCAACTTCGTCCAACTCGTCCAGGGCCCGCGCAACAAGGCACTGCCTCCGATTTTCGACGGCGGCTTCCTCATCCCCATCGGCGACGGCAATATCACGCTCGCCTACAAGCAGATCCTGATCGTCGCGACGACAGCCGTATTGCTCGCAGCCTTCTGGTACGTCGTGCAGAAGACGCCGCTCGGCCGCGCCCAGCGCGCCTGCGAACAGGACCGCAAGATGGCCGCGCTCCTCGGCATCGACGTCGACCGCACGATTTCGCTGACCTTCGTCATGGGCGCCGCGCTCGCCGCCGTCGCCGGCGTCCTCTTCATGGTGCAATACGGCGTCGTCAACTTTTCCGACGGCTTCGTGCCCGGCATCAAGGCCTTCACCGCCGCCGTGCTCGGCGGTATCGGCTCGCTGCCCGGAGCCGTCATCGGCGGCCTCCTGATCGGCCTCATCGAAACATTCTGGTCGGCGTATTTCTCCATCGACTACAAGGACGTTGCCGCCTTCTCGATCCTCGCCATCACGCTGATCTTCATGCCCTCCGGCATTTTTGGCAAACCCGACGTGGAGAAGGTGTGAGGCATGGCCAAGGCTGCGGCGGAACCGCGTATCGAGAAGGGGCGCGAACCAATCGACTGGCGTGCAGCCATCAAGGATGCCGGCTTCCTCGCACTGTTCACCCTCGGCCTCGCATTCCCCATCCTCGCCTTCCGCACGCGCCAGGATCTTTCCAAGGGGCTTGTCCTCGACCCGCGCTGGGAACTCGTCGCGACCCTCGTCGCCATTGCCTTCTTCGCGCGGCTCGGCTGGATCGTCTTTGGCGGGCGCATCTCGGATGCAGCCTCTTCGACCGCCACGAGGATCGGCGAAAAGCTGGCCCCGCTCGGCGAATACAAGGACGTCTTCCGCTATGGCGGACTGGCCTTGCTGATCGCCTATCCGTTCCTCGCGGTGCTGTTCACAGGCCCCGCTGGCGCGCTGAAATGGATCGACAATTTCGGCATCCAGATCTTGATCTACGTGATGCTCGGCTGGGGCCTCAACATCGTCGTCGGCCTCGCCGGGCTTCTCGATCTCGGCTACGTCGCCTTCTACGCCGTCGGCGCTTATTCGACGGCGCTGCTGTCGACCCACTACGGCTTGTCGTTCTGGATCTGCCTGCCGCTCGCCGGCATTTTTGCGGCTTTCTGGGGCATCCTGCTCGGCTTCCCGGTCTTACGCCTGCGCGGCGATTACCTCGCAATCGTCACGCTCGCATTCGGCGAGATCATCCGCCTCGTCCTGATCAACTGGGTGGAACTGACCAACGGCGCCTCCGGCATCTCCGGTATTCCGCGCCCGACGTTCTTCGGTTTGCCGTTCAATGCCTCCGATTCCGGCTTCGCCGCATTTTTCGGTCTCGAGTTCACGCCCCTCCACCGCCTCTTCTTCCTGTTCTACCTCATCCTCGCCCTCGCCCTTCTGACCAACTGGGTGACGATCCGCCTGCGCCGCCTGCCGATCGGGCGCGCCTGGGAAGCGCTGCGCGAAGATGAAATCGCCTGCCGCTCGCTTGGCATCGACACGGTCAAGACCAAGCTGACGGCCTTTTCCATCGGCGCCATGTTCGGCGGCTTTGCCGGCGCATTCTTCGCCGTCCGACTTGGCTTCATTTCGCCGAAGTCGTTCGAGTTCATGGAAAGTGCCGTCATCCTGTCGATCGTCGTCCTCGGCGGCATGGGCAGCCAGGTCGGCGTCGCCATCGCGGCCATCGTCATGATCGGCGGCACCGAACTGCTGCGCGAACTGGGCTGGCTGAAGGCTGTGTTCGGTCCCGGCTTCGACCCGACCCAGTACCGCATGCTGCTGTTCGGCATGGCGATGGTGGCGATGATGGTCTGGCGTCCGCGCGGCCTCATCTCCAGGCGCGACCCTTCGATCGTTCTCCATGAAAGGCGGGCCGTCGGCGGCGATCTCGTCAAGGAGGGCCACGGCTGATGGCGAACTCCGCGACGACCCCCGCCGTGGCTGCAACGACCGGCCTGGAGCCGATCCTGCGCGTCGAGCACCTGACCATGCGCTTCGGTGGTCTCCTCGCCGTCAACGACCTCTCCTTCGACGTCGCACGCGGCCAGATCACCGCCCTCATCGGCCCTAACGGCGCCGGCAAAACCACCGTTTTCAACTGCATCACCGGTTTCTACAAACCGACCATCGGCCGCATGGCCTTGTTCTCCGGCGGCCTCCAGACCGATGCGGCGATCGAGTTCGTCACAAACTCGCCGACCCGCTACCGCCGCACCAGCGAGGGCGCCGTCTTCCTCCTCGAACGGATGGCCGATTCCGAGATCGCAGCCAAAGCCAAGGTCGCCCGAACCTTTCAGAACATCCGCCTTTTCACCGGCATGACGGTCCTCGAAAACCTCATCGTCGCCCAGCACAACTGGCTCAACCGTGCTTCGGGCTATTCGATCCTCGGGCTCATCGGCGCGCCCAGTTTCCGCAAGGCGGAAGCGATGGCCGTGGAACTGGCGGTCGCCTGGCTCGACCGCATCGGACTGACCCACCGTGCCGACGACCCCGCCGGCGCCCTCCCCTATGGCGACCAGCGCCGGCTCGAGATCGCGCGTGCCATGTGCACCGGCCCCGTCCTGCTTTGTCTCGATGAGCCCGCCGCCGGCCTCAACCCGCGCGAGAGCGCCGATCTGAACGAACTATTGCTTTCCATCAAGGAGGGCAACGGCACCTCGATCCTGCTCATTGAGCACGACATGTCCGTCGTCATGGAAATCTCCGACCACATTGTCGTCCTCGAATATGGCATCAAGATCTCCGACGGCACCCCCAACCACATCCGCAACGACCCCAAGGTCATCGCTGCCTATCTCGGTGTCGAGGACGAGGAAGTCGACGAGGCCGAAGCGGAGCTCGATAGATGAACGAACCGATGTTGTCCGTCCGCGGTGTCTGGACCTACTACGGCGCGATCGTTGCGCTTCGCGGCATCGACCTCGACGTCAACCAGGGCGAGATCGTCACGCTCATCGGCGCCAACGGCGCCGGCAAATCGACATTGATGATGACGATCTTCGGCAACCCGCAGGCGCGCAAGGGCAGCATCACATACCAGGGCCGCGAGATCACTAACCTGCCGACCCACGAGATCGCCCGGCTTGGCATCGCACAATCACCGGAAGGCCGCCGCATCTTCGCCCGCATGACCGTGCGTGAGAACCTGCAGATGGGCGCGCAGATCATCGGCCATGAGCACTTCGAAGAGGATATGAACCGCGTCACCTGCCTCTTCCCCCGCCTGCGCGAACGCCTCGACCAGCGCGGCGGCACGCTGTCGGGAGGCGAACAGCAGATGCTCGCCATAGCGCGTGCGATGATGAGCCGGCCCAAGCTGCTGCTCCTCGACGAGCCCTCGCTGGGTCTCGCCCCGCTGATCGTCAAGCAGATCTTCCAGGTCATCCGCGAGATCAACGAGCGCGGCGTCACCGTATTCCTCGTCGAGCAGAACGCCTTCCATGCCCTCAAGCTCGCCCATCGCGGCTACGTGATGGTCAATGGCCAGATCACCATGAGCGGCCCCGGCAGCGAGCTGCTCCACCGACCCGAAATTCGCGCCGCCTATCTCGAGGGTGGCCGCCACTGAGAGCGTAACGACCATGGAAACGATCTATCAGACAGGCCTCGATGGTCTGGCCGTCTTTGCCCTCGTCACGCTTGTGCTCGGAGGGGCTGCAAGCTGGGCGACCGGACGGGCGATCGCCATCACCTGGAAGCCACTTTGGCAGTTGATCGGCTACACCGCGCTGCTGACCTTCGCCGTGCGATTCATTCATTACGCCCTGTTTCACCAGCCTTTTCTAACTCCGGGCAACGTCATCATCGATTACCTCGTGCTGTTGGCCATCGCCTTTGTCGGCTACCGGATGATGCGCGCCTGGCAGATGCAGATCCAGTATCCCTGGGCTTACCGCAAATCGAGCCCGGTGACCTGGGAGCGAAAACATTGACCCTCCCCCGCGCCCCAAGCTAGAGCAGCGGGTTAAGAACAAGTGACGTTGGCTCCCGACCCTCAACAGGAGAGATGCAATGCGGAAGTTACTGATTGCTGGATTCAGCGCCCTGGCGGCATTCGCCGTGACAGCCTGCGGAGATTCCGGCACTGACGGCGCAAAGAAGGCAGACGACATTATCAAGATGGCCGTCGCCGGTCCTCTGACAGGTGGCAGTGCCGCGTTCGGCGCGCAGCTGAAGAACGGCGCCATCCAGGCCGTCGAGGACATCAACGCGGCGGGCGGAATCAACGGCCAGAAGATCGAGCTTGTGTTTGAAGACGATGGCGGCGACCCCAAGCAGGGCGTCTCGATTGCCAACAAGATGGCCGGCGAGGGCGTCAAGTTCGTTGTCGGCCACTTCAACTCGGGCGTCTCTATTCCCTCTTCCGAAGTCTACAACGAGAACGGCATCCTGATGGTGACGCCCGCCTCCACCAACCCGACGGTGACCGACCGCAAGCTGTGGAACGTGTTCCGCGTCTGCGGGCGTGACGACCAGCAGGGCACGGTCGCCGGCCAGTACCTCGCCAACAACCTCGCCGACAAGAAGGTTGCCATCGTCCACGACAAGACGCCTTACGGCAAGGGCCTCGCCGACGAAACCAAAAAAGTGCTGAACGCAGCCGGCATTACCGAAGTCATCTACGAAGGTGTCAATGTTGGCGACAAGGACTTTGCAGCCCTCATTGCCAAGATGAAGGACGCCGGCGCCGAACTCGTCTACTTCGGCGGCATTCACACCGAAGCCGGTCTCATCGCCCGCCAGATGCGCGATCAGGGCCTCACCGCCACGCTGATGTCGGGCGACGGCATCGCCACCGATGAATTCGCTTCGATCGCCGGAGCCGACGGCGCGGTTGGCACGCTGATGACGTTCGCTCCCGATCCAAGGAAGCGCCCGGAAGCCGCCGATGCCTTGAAGAAGTTCGAGGAGAAGGGCGTCTCGACGGAAGCCTACACGCTCTATTCCTACGCCGTCGTGCAGATCTTCAAGCAGGCCGCCGAAGCCGCCAAGTCGACCGACCCCAAGAAGGTCGCCGAACAGATGCGTTCCGGAATTGAGTTCGACACCGTCATCGGCAAGATCGCCTTCGACGAAAAGGGCGACGTCAACCGCCTCGACTACACCATGTATACCTGGAAGAACACCGGCGACCGCGTCACCTACGTCGAGAACGAGTAGCCCAACACCGGCTTGCCGAGTGTTGGCCAAAAAAAAACCACCCAACACCGGCTTGCCGAGTGTTGGCCAGAAAAAACCACCCAACACCGGCTTGCCGACGCCATACCAAACCAGAAAAGGCGCCCCACACCGGGCGCCTTTTTTGTATGACCTGACCAGCGGGCTGACGGTTCCCGTTGCCCAACAGCCTCATCCCCACAATGGCGGGAATCGAGCCGTATCCACACCCACCACCGTCATCCCGGCGAAGGCCGGGAACCGGACACGCATCAATGGAAACGCGTACGTCGGCAGTATAAATGAGACTTGGACAGATCCCCGCCTACGCGGGGATGACGAATTGGAAAAGCAATGACCCACCTGAAATTCTTCGTCCTGGTCTTTACGGCATGGCTCACCGCAACGACCACGCTCACCGCCGACGACACCTCCCGCAAGCTCGACCGCCCCGCCGAGATCGTCGTCATCGGCGACGGCGAGATGATGGACGCCTTGCAGCGCGCGCTCGAAGACGAAGTGGCGATCATCAACGAGGACGGCGGCGTCATGGGATGGCCGTTGAAGGTGACGCGGGTCGATGAAGCATGCGATGCCGATACCCCGGCAGTTGCCATCGCTAAAGCAAGGGGCATCGCCGCACGCAGCCCGCTTCTCGTCTTTCAATCCTACTGCAACGATAGCGGACTGCCATCCGCTGCCACCTACGCCGGGCGCAACGTCCTCTACATGGGCATCGGCCAGTGGCCGGCAGAGCTGACTGAAAAGCGCGCCGGACCGACCGTATTCCGACTGGCCCCAAACCACCTCGATGTGCTCGAAACGGCCTTCCTCGCAGCAACCACCGCAACCGCAAGGCTGGAAGTCCTTGGAGCCGGCGACGACGCGTCCAGGGCAACGATTAAAGAGCTACGGCAAGGATTTTCAGCGACGGCCGAGGAGGTTCGCCTTTGGGGAAAACTGCTCGACAGCGGCGCACCAGCGATCGGCGGATTAGCCGAAATGCGAGCGATAAATGCTGATGGCGGGGTCGGCTGGAAATATGATCGCCAGACGATGTCCGGGGCAACGGTGCTGGTCTTCCCAAGCCGCGATGACGCAACTGGACAATCCGCTATTCGAGATCTTGCTGGGCAGGGATGGCGTGGGCTTGCCATCTTCAGGCAAACCGCAATTCCAGACGACACCGAGGCGGATAGGCTGCAGTGGCTCAGTCGACTACCGAGCGGCGTAGAAGTGCAAGTCTTCCAACCGCAACCCTTCTACCTCGGCAATCCGCCCGAGGGGGCCAAGGCCTACACCGCATTCCATCCCGACTGGGTCGCGGGTTTCTGGCAGGTGATGAAGGCGGTCAAGTTCGCCAAGTCGCTCGAGGGCCGCGAGATCGCCGCAACGCTCGGCGGGAAGCCATTCTTCTCGCGGGCCCCCTGGCTGATGCTGCAATCGCAGAGCCGCTATCAGCCGCCAGAGTTGCGCCAGCGCTTCAACGACAACGGCAATCTCAGAATGGCCGGCTACAAACTTGAAAAAATCTGGCCGAAGGAATAGATCCGCCGTTGTCAAATTGGCCGAACGCAAAGCCGTGTGACACACGGAAAAGCGCCCGGCTCCAAGCGGAGCGGGCGCTATTCATGAAGCGATCCGGCCGAAGTCATATCGCGAATTCGTTATGACCGGGATGATGCCGGCGCAAATCGCGCCAGCGAACTCTCATAACCAGCGTGCCCGCTTAGCGTCCCTGCGATGCCGACAGGCACTCCGTCAGCATCACCCGCTCCAGCCGTTTCAAATCTTCGGGGATCTCCTCACCAGCTTCGCGGTGACGGCGGATGCAGTCGCGCACGGCGGCATAGCATTCACGCGGGTCATCGACCTCATCGATGAGGCCGTTCAATTCGGCGACTTCTTGCACCACACTCGCATTCATATTGCGATCCTTTTTCGTTTCCTGAACTGACCTGTCTGCGTCCTGTCAGGCGACACTTGCGGTCAGCAACCAACCCAGTCTGCCCGCGATTGGTTAGTAAGCATTTACGCAGGATGCCGCCGCATTCAACCCGTCAATGTTCCAATAGTAACCGGCAGTGGCGATGAACCAACACATGCCGCTTTTGACTTCGGCACTGCACAACGACGCGGGAGGCACTCTTGATGGCGAGGGATTATGGCGGTCGCCCGACCCTGGCAAGTCACCTTTTGGATGTTCCCTGACACTCCTGTAAGATCGCGTGAGGCCCTTGCCTGCCCGCTCGACCAGCGATCGGGATATTCGCTCGCCCTTACCCCGTCTATCCTCTTCCAACTCCTGGATTTTGAATCCCCTCATGACCCCGGCATTGCATAGAAACCTCATCACGGACATCGAAGGTATCGCCGTCGGCAATGCCGATGATGCGACAATATGCTCAGGGGTAACTGTCATTCTCCCACCGCCGGGCAGTACGGCTGCCGTCGATGTCCGCGGCGGCGGAGCAGGGACTCAGGAAACCGACGTATTGTCGCTCGATGGCAGCATCGAGGAAGCCCACGCGGTTGTCCTCTCCGGCGGCTCGGCGTTCGGACTCGCTGCCGCCGCCGGCGTCCGTGACTGGCTGGCTTCGAAGGGCATCGGCTTCCCGGTTCGCGAGGCCCGCGTGCCGATCGTCGCCGAGGCCATCCTCTTCGACCTCCTGAACGGCGGCCAGAAGGACGCGTTGTCGGACGCCTACGTCCGGCTCGCCCGGCAGGCATGCTTGGCGGCGTCGCAGGAAGGCTTCGCCCTCGGCAGCGCGGGGGCGGGCTATGGAGCCGCCACAGCCAATCTGCGCGGCGGTCTCGGCAGCGCCTCCGCCGACCTCGCCGACGGTCTAAAAGTCGCTGCGCTCGTCGCGGCAAATCCGGTCGGGACGGTAACCATGGGGACGACACCGCACTTCTGGGCCCATCCCTTTGAGAGGAACGGCGAATTTGGCGGCCTCGGCCCGCCCGCGGCCTGGAGCGCCCCCGTGAGCCCGCCGCTGCTCAAGATCCGGGTTGGCGAAAGCACCACGATCGCGGTCGTTGCCACTAACGCGGTTCTCGACAAGCGCGCCGCCCGCCGTCTCGCGATTCTGGCCCAGACCGGGCTCGCCCGCGCCATTCACCCCGTCCACACCCCGCTCGACGGCGACGTCGTCTTCGCCCTCGCCACCAACAAGATTCCGCTCAAAGAACCATTGGGCGATCTCGCCGTTCTCGGCAGCGCCGCCGCCGATGCGCTTGCCCGCGCCATCGCCCGAGCCGTCTACGCGGCCGCCCCGACGCCGACGGGCTGGGTTGGCCCGCCGGCCTACACCGAGCGGTTTCCAAATCCCGCCTGAACCGCCCGCCGTGTTTCCAAAGGGTCATTGCCTCCCGGGCGGGCGGAGTGTTAGCAGCCCACCATGATCAATGTCGTGACCCCGTCACGGCCAGTACGATAAGAAGGCCGCCCATGATCCCGCGCTATTCCCGCCCTGAAATGACCGCCATCTGGTCGCCGGAGACTCGCTTCCGCATCTGGTTCGAAATCGAGGCGCATGCCGCCACCGCCATGGCAGATATCGGCATGATCCCAAAGGAAGCCGCCGAATCGATCTGGGCAAAAGGCTCCAAGGCCGAGTTCGACATCGCCCGCATCGATGAGATCGAAGCCGTCACCAAGCACGACGTCATCGCCTTTCTCACCCACCTTGGTGAGTTCATCGGTCCCGATTCGCGTTTCGTCCACCAGGGCATGACGTCTTCCGACGTCCTCGACACCTGCCTCAATGTGCAATTGACGCGTGCCGCCGACCTGCTGCTGGCTGATCTCGACAAGCTGCTCGCAGCTCTCAAGTCGCGCGCGTTCGAACACAAGAATACGCTCACGATCGGCCGAAGCCACGGCATTCACGCCGAGCCGACCACCTTCGGCATCAAGCTCGCCTACGCCTATGCCGAGTTTGAGCGCGGCCGCGGCCGCCTGGTCAGCGCGCGTGAGGAAATCGCCACCTGCGCCATTTCCGGGGCCATCGGCACCTTCGCGAATATCGACCCGCGCATCGAGGAGTACGTCGCCAAACAGATGGGGCTGAGCCCGGAACCGGTCTCGACCCAGGTGATCCCGCGCGACCGTCACGCCATGTTCTTCGCGACGCTCGCGGTGATCGCCTCCTCGATGGAGCGCGTTGCTACAGAAATTCGCCACCTCCAGCGCACCGAAGTGCTCGAAGCCGAGGAGTATTTCTCACCCGGCCAGAAGGGCTCCTCGGCAATGCCCCATAAGCGCAACCCCGTCCTGACCGAGAACCTGACCGGACTTGCCCGAATGGTCCGCTCCTACGCGCTGCCGGCAATGGAAAACGTCGCCCTCTGGCATGAGCGCGACATTTCGCATTCCTCCGTCGAGCGCATGATCGGCCCCGATGCGACGATCACCCTCGACTTCGCCCTGAACCGCCTTGCAGGCGTCATCGAGAAACTGGTCGTCTACCCTGCGCGCATGCAGGCAAACCTCGACAAGCTCTCTGGCCTGCACAATTCCCAGCGCGTCCTCCTCGCACTGACCCAGAAGGGACTTTCGCGCGAGGAATCGTATGCCGCAGTGCAGCGCAACGCCATGAAGACCTGGAACGAGGGAGCCGACTTCCTCAGCGAGCTCAAATCCGACCCGGAGGTCGCAAAACACCTCTCGGCTGGCGAACTCGACGACATGTTCGACATCGCCTACCACCTCAAGCACGTCGACACGATCTTCAAGCGGGTGTTTGGCTGAGCCGCCGCTTGCGCCTTTCTCTGTCCTTCGGGGACTGCCCAATTGCGGCGCGTCCGCGGTGCCGGTACACTATATCGATGAGGAGACGGCTGCCATGAACGCCCCACTCGATCTCAAGCTTAGCAAGCCCGAGTTCCTGCGCTGGGTCCAGGAACGTGAAGGCCGCTTTGAGCTGAAGGGGGGCATCGTCACCATGCAGGCTGGAACGAGCAGAGGTCACTGGCGCGTTTACAATCGCTTCATTGTGGAGTTCCAAAAGCAACTCGACATGACGAAATGGGAAGTCGGCGGCACTGATCTAGCCGTCGAAATCGGCGAAACGGTTCGCTACCCCGACGTGCTCGTCGAATCGGCCGGTCGTGACGGCAGAGACCTGTCGACCAGCGAACCGGCACTCCTCGTCGAGGTTCTCTCGCCGTCCTCGGTCGGCACCGACATGACCGAAAAGCCCGCCGAATACGCTTTGCTGCCCACTCTGAAAGCCTACATCGTCGCCAGTCAGGAGGAGCCGATCGTCTGGCTTTGGCTGCGCGGACCGCCTCAAGGCAGCGCGGTTGGTGACATGCCGCAAAAGCCACTTGAGATCGCTGGCCGCGACGGAATTATCGAGGTTCCCGAACTCGGCTTGGCAGTGTCGCTGTCCGAGGTCTACCGCGGCATCGGCACCCAGTAGACTTGTCGCAACCTTCATGCACGCTGAAAGCCCGACCCACCCATGCGCGCCGCCGATGCCGATATCCTGATCATCCCGGGCTGGTCCGGGTCCGAGGAAGACCACTGGCAAAGCCGCTGGGAAAGGAGCCTCAAGACCGCGCGCCGCGTCGAGCAGGAGGACTGGTACGAGCCGAGCCTCAAAACCTGGACTCGGCGCATCGAGGCCGCGGTTGAAGAAGCCGTGCTGCCGGTCGTCCTGGTGGCCCACAGCCTCGGCGTCGCCACTGCCGTGCACGCCGCGGCCACGTTGCCGCCTGGAAAAGTAGTCGGGGCCTATTTCGTCGCGCCCGCCGATGTCGATCATGCCGATAAATGGCCGATCACGCGAGGCTACGATCCCATCCGCTCACTGCACGGATTTTCACCCCTGCCGACGGCGCGCCTGCCGTTCCCCACCATGCTGGTTGCTTCCGCCAACGACCCGTATTGCTCGCTGGAGCGCGCCAGACAGTTGGCCGCCGGCTGGGGCGCTGAAGTCATCGAAGCCGGCGAATGCGGACACCTGAACGTTTCCTCCGGCCACGGCCCGTGGCCGGAGGGACTGCTGCGTTTCGGGCTGTTCATGAAAGGCCTGGGCTAACCTTTCTTGACCAACTCAACACCCAGGTCGAGACTGCGCCCCGGTGCTTGCGCCGATATCCAGAGCTCTGGCTGGATAATCTAGCCGCGCTCTTTCTCGATCTGGGCGATGGCCTGCTCCATGGCGGTGATCATCTGCGCCCGCAACTCTTCGTCCGAAACGCTGACGCCCTTGGCGTCGAGATCGGCGCGGACCTTGCGGAACACGTCCTCGTCGCCGGCTTCGGCGAGGTCGGCGCGGCGCACTTCCTTCTGGTAGGCCGCGACTTCATCGCCCGTCAGGCCGAGCTTTTCGGCAACCCATGCAGCCAGCATGTTGTTGCGGCGGGCCTCCGACTTGAACTTCAGGTCCTGGTCATGGGCGAATTTCTTTTCAAAGGCCTTTTCCCGATCGTCAAAGGTCGTCATGAGTGGTCTCCACCGATAGTAGTTACAGCGCGACATATTCGCGCCCTGGTTTGGTTAACGCCGCACCCGAAGGCCACGTCTTACACCGCCTGCCTACCCTCTAACACTAGAGAATTCAATGGCTTGGCTCCAGATCAACGATGCCGGAAGGATGCGCCATCGTTAACATTGTTTCGCAGGGGGCCATCGGCTAGTGTAGCGCACCTGACGTTTGGTTCCCACTTGCGGCTTGGTTCGTTGCCAAACGTCAGGTGCAAAAGCTACGCCAGAATCATAGAGTTGCTAGTGTTCCTCATGGTGCTGACATTTGCATCCCATTGCAGCAGGTCTAAGAGTAAATGTCAGAACCGGAACACTAGTCTCTCCTGCCCGCACCAACTTCCGAATGCAAGCAGCAACCGGAGTGGCAAAGGACGCGCAATGGCGACACCCGCCACGGCGTCCACAGGCCATTGGGACTTACAATGTTCCCAGGGCGTGCCGACATATATAGGTAGAACAACAAGCGTATGGCATGAGCTCGATCATTCTAAAAGGACCAGGCATGAACAGGCGCCGCCGCATCTATGAAGGCAAAGCCAAAATCCTCTATGAGGGTCCCGAGCCCGGCACCCTCATTCAGCATTTCAAGGATGACGCCACCGCCTTCAACGCGCAAAAGCACGCGCTGATCGAAGGCAAGGGCGTGCTCAACAACCGCATTTCCGAGTTGATTTTCGTCAAACTCGGCGAAATAGGCGTGCCGACCCACTTCATCCGCCGCTTGAACATGCGCGAGCAGCTTATCCGCGAGGTCGAGATCATCCCGATCGAGGTCGTCGTGCGCAATGTTGCCGCTGGTTCGCTGGCCAAGCGGCTCGGCCTCGAAGAGGGCTCGGCCCTGCCGCGCTCGATCATCGAATTCTACTACAAGGACGACAAGCTCGGCGACCCGATGGTCTCCGAAGAGCACATCACCGCGTTCGGCTGGGCGGCGCCCCAGGAAATCGACGAGATGATGCAGCTCGCGCTTCGCATCAACGACTTCCTCGTCGGGCTTTTCCTCGGCATCGGCATCCGCCTCGTCGACTTCAAAGTGGAATTCGGCCGCCAGTGGGAAAACGACATGATGCGCATCGTGCTGGCCGATGAGATCAGCCCGGACTGCTGCCGGCTGTGGGACGTCAAGACCAACGACAAGATGGACAAGGACCGCTTCCGCCAGGATCTCGGCGGCATGCTGGAAGCCTATCAGGAAGTCGCCCGCCGCCTTGGCATCCTCAACGAGAACCGCCCGGCGGTCGGCTCGACCCCGGTGCTCGTCTCCTCGAACACGCCCGAAGGCAAGCCTCACTAAATCATGATGGTTCGCCCCGCCAGGACCGGCGGGGCGGCTGCGACCGCCCGCGAGAAGCTTCTTTGCAGGCTTCCGCGCGCGTAAGACCGGGGAGCGGACAATGAAAGCCCTTATCAAGATCACCCTGAAGAACGGCGTCCTCGACCCCCAGGGCAAGGCCATCGAAAATGCGCTCGGCGCTCTTGGCTTCGATGGCGTCTCCGGCGTCCGCCAGGGCAAACTTATCGAACTCGATCTGGCCGCCAGCGATGCACCGGCCGCCCGCGCCGAAGTCGAGCGCATGTGCCAGAACCTGCTCGCCAACACGGTCATCGAGAACTATTCAATCGAACTTGTGAACTGAAACGCCGGCGCTTGCCTCGGAGCTTCAGATGCCGCCACCCGCAGACCAGCCGATCAGGCCGAACGACAACGACGCCGCCCGCGCCGTGACGTACATGGCGGTCAAGGTGGCGGTCAAGGTGGCGGTCTTCGTACTGCTGCCCCTGGTGATGGCACTTGCGACGGCTTTCTTGGTGCTCCGATGACATCGCACCCGCGAGACTTCCGGCGCTTTTTGGGGCTTGCTGCCGCCCTCCTCGTATTGAGCGCGACGCAGGCTTCCGCCGCTGAGAAGGTGCTCGATCTGGCCCGGCCAGTCGCCATCACCTGCGTGACGAGTGCGGTCAAACTCGACGTCAGCCCCTTCGAAGCCAGCAAGGGAACGCTGGTGATCCACATCGCACTCGACGATACAGCGAACATCAACGGTCCCGGCCGCTGGAAAGTTACGGAAAGTGCCGGCGACCACAAAGCTTCGTTCATCGCTGCAACGCGTCCGAGCTGCGCTCCCGATTGCCCGATGACGCAAGGTAAAGAAGGCACGCTGCACCTGTGGTCGCCGAAGCCCCTGGCGCTGACCCAGCTCGACGACGAGACCTCGCTGGTTCTCGTGACGATCAACCCCACGTCTTTCGAACTGAAAGCGTCCTTGTTCAGCAAAAAGGAACTCGCCGGCCTCGAACGAGGCGACTGCAAACTTGCCGACTCTGGCGTAAAGTCGCCCGAATCGGCAGCCGCCGCCTCGCCCCCGGCCGAGGCCACGCCGCCGTCCGGCAGGCCACCGGACGAACAGCCCCAAGGTGCCGCCGAACCGGAACCCTCGCCGCCAGCAACGGATAAGAAACAATGATCCGCGCCTCCGTCATCGTCTTCCCCGGCTCCAACTGCGACCGCGACGTCAAGGTCGCCACCGAAGCCGTCACCGGGTCCAAGGCCAACATGGTCTGGCACGGCGATTCAGAAGTCCCGAAAAGCGATTTCATCATCCTGCCCGGCGGCTTCTCATATGGCGACTATCTACGCTGCGGCGCGATGGCGGCCCATTCGCCGATCATGCGTGACGTCATTGCCAAGGCGCACGCCGGCACCCCCGTCATCGGCATCTGCAACGGTTTCCAGATCCTGCTCGAAACCGGCCTGCTGCCCGGCGCCCTGATGCGCAACGCCTCGCTGCTGTTCATCTGCCGCGACGTTTTCATCCGCTGCGACAACAACAGGACGTTCTTCACCAACTGCTACCGCGAGAAGGAAGTCGCGCGCGTTCCGATCGCCCATCACGACGGCAACTACTTTGCCGATAAAGCGACCCTCGACTGCCTCGAAACCGAAAACCGCGTCGCCTTCCGCTATTGCGACGTCGGCGGCGAGGTCACCGAAGCAGCCAACCCGAACGGCTCCCAGCGCAACATCGCCGGCATCACCGACCCGACGGGCCGCATCCTCGGTCTGATGCCGCACCCCGAGCGCCTGTTCGAACCCGCCCTTGGCGGTACCGATGGCCGTCGCGTCTTCGAAAGCGCCGTCGTCTCGGTCATGGAGGCCGCCGCCTGATCGCGTCGAAACCGGAACCATGCCGGAAAGCAAAAACCCCGCGAGCCGAAGCCGCGGGGTTTTCTCTATTCACGATGCCCGAAGGCATCCGGGATAATTAGCCGGCCTTGCGGTCGGCAAAAGCGACCCGCTGGAACGGCTGCACCGACATCGCCTTGGCGCCGGCTTCGCAGGTGAACTGCAATGCGCCGCCTTCAGGGCTTTCGAACACGCCCGTGTGGCCCGGCGCAACGTCGAAGCGGACGCGGGCACCTGCACCCTTGACGTCATCGATGTCGCCGACCGGGGCGACCATCAGGGTCAGCTCGCACTGGCCTTCCTTGGCAAGGAAGTAGCCGACGGCCTTGCCGGCGCCGACTTCAAAGCTCTGGCCAGCGGCCGGTTCGAGTACGACGCGCGCGGTGTCCCCGGCATTCGCAATGGCGGAAACGCCAACAGCGGCTGCAACGGTGGCGGCGATAATGAATGCACGCATGGTCTTTCTCCTTCAGGTCTAAGCAGTGCGAGCCCGCCCGGCGCACGACCTGCGCCCCGAACCGGCTCGATGACTGGATAGATAAGCCCTGGAGATTCAGCGAGGTAGGCGCCATGTTGCGGAGCAGCATTGCAATTCCCGCAGCGCGCAACCGCCGCGCGGCGCAACGTTTCACCCAGGCGGACACGGCCCCCTACCCGGGTGGGTAGCAGAGCACGAAAAAAGCCGCAGGATAATTCCTGCGGCTTCCATTTCTTCACTCAGGCAAGTGTTGGCAGGGGCCCAAGCCGACTTCAATTCGTCGCCACTGCGCAAGCTTGAGTTGAGCACGGAAGTGTAGACCAAACCGGATCCACACGACTTTAGGAAGTGTGGACCAAACAAGAACTAATTCCGGCTCTTGTCGACGAGTGCCTTGTCCTTGATCCAGGGCATCATGGCGCGCAGCTTGCCGCCGATTTCCTCGATCTGGTGGGCGTCGTTGACGCGGCGAATGCCCTTGAAGCGGGCCTGGCCGGCCTTGCACTCCTGCATCCATTCCGACGTGAACTGGCCGGTCTGGATCTCGGTGAGGATGCGCTTCATTTCAGCTTTGGTTTCCGGCGTGATGACGCGCGGACCCGACTTGTATTCGCCCCACTCGGCCGTGTTCGAGATCGAGTAGTTCATGTTGGCGATGCCACCCTCATAGATGAGATCGACGATCAGCTTCACTTCGTGCAGGCACTCGAAGTAGGCCATTTCCGGCGCGTAGCCGGCTTCGACCAGCGTCTCGAAACCGGCGCGGATCAATTCGACGAGCCCGCCGCAGAGCACCGCCTGTTCCCCGAAGAGGTCGGTTTCGCATTCTTCCTTGAAGGTCGTCTCGATGACGCCCGAACGCCCGCCGCCGACGCCGCAGGCATACGACAAGGCGAGATCGTGGGCGTTGCCCGAAGCGTCGCGATTGATGGCGATGAGGCAGGGTACGCCGCCGCCCTTCTGGTATTCGCCGCGCACCGTGTGGCCGGGGCCCTTCGGCGCGATCATGACGACGTCGACGGTGTCCTTCGGCTCGATCAGGTTGAAGTGGACATTGAGGCCGTGCGCGAAGGCGATCGCGGCGCCATCCCGGATGTTATCGGCGATGTGGTCGTTGTAGATGTCGGCCTGCAATTCGTCCGGCGTCGCCATCATCATCAGGTCGGCCCACTTGGCCGCATCCGCCACCGGCAGCACCTTGAGACCGTCGGCCTCGACCTTCTTGGCGGTCGACGATCCCGGCCGCAACGCGACGGCGATATCCTTGACGCCCGAATCCTTCAGGTTGAGCGCATGCGCCCGGCCCTGGGATCCGTATCCGATGATCGCCACCTTCTTGGACTTGATGAGATTGAGATCGGCGTCGCGATCATAGAAAACGCGCATGCGAGCTCCCCTTTTTGTTCGAGTGTGGTTGTAATGACCTTATAGACGCGGGGCCGCCGTTGGGGCGCGGCAGCGGCCATGGCGACCGCCCGTCGAAAGAACGCGCGAACCTACTACCCAACGGACCCGAATTTCAACGGTTTAGACGCTTCTGTCGCTTCAGCGCCGCAAACGGCTGTGTTCCGGGGCCAAAACATGCGCCCGGCATTGCGTCCGCCGGTCCCGCTACGGCACGCCTGCAAAGGAACTCCTAACGAGGCTTTAACCGACCGGCAACGACATTTCGCTAGGCTGACGCCAGTCCTTATGACGTCCAGCCGCGAGCTGAAAACCTGCCCCGGCCGTGGACGCCTGCGCTGAGATGGAGCCCCGAAATGACCGCCAAGCCACGCGCCTTCGCCAACGGTGCCTTGCCAACAAGCGTGATAATGGCCGCGATTTCGTCGCTGGCGCTCGCAGGCTGCGGCGGCGAGGCCCCTACCCACGGCAACGGACCGCGCGGCCTTTTCACGTCCACGAATGATTGCGCCAACACCGAAAAGTTCAACTATGAACTCTGCTCGAAGGCGATCACGGCGGCAATCAAGGCCCACAACGACCAGGCCCCGACCTACGACAGCGAACGCATCTGCGAATCGAAGGAGCGCAGCTGCGAGCGTACCTTGAACGATCAATACCGCCCGCGCCTCATCGGCTTCTACGTCGAACTCCCAGAAGAGGGCGCAGAAGGCAGCAAGGAACCGACCGCCAAGCCGCTTTATGCAGCCGTGCGCGGCGAAAAGGGCTTCCGCGCCAACGACAATACGATCTACCTGGAAACCGACCTGTCGCTCGAATTCTCCCGCAACGCCATAGCCGCCTACAAGGCCTATTCCGGCGGTGCGATGAAGGGCGGCTTCGGCACCTGAGCCATCGTCATGTCACATGAGGCTACGATTTCGGGCCGGCCTCACCAGCCGATCGCCTTCGGCAGCCATGTTGCAATCACCGGGAAGGTGAACACCAGCGCCAGCCCGATCAGCTGTATTCCGATGAACGGTATGACGCCACGGTAGATGTCGGCCGTCGAGATTTCCGGCGGCGCCACACCGCGCAGGAAGAACAACGCCCAGCCGAACGGCGGCGTCAGGAACGAAGTCTGCAGGTTCATCGCGACGAGGATCGCCACCCACACCATGTCAACCCCCGCGGAAGCGAAGATCGGCAGGAACAGCGGCAGCGCGATATACGAGATTTCGATCCATTCGAGGAAGAATCCCAAGACGAACAGGATCAGCATCAGGAACATGAGCTGTCCCTCGAGCCCGCCAGGCACTAACCGGAACATGTCCTGGACGAGATGCTCGCCGCCAAGGCCGCGAAACGCTAGGCCGAATGGCTGCGCACAGATCAGGATGAAGAAAACCATCGCGCTCGTCGACAGCGTCGAACGGGCAACCTGGCGCAAGGTGTCGAAACTGAGCCGGCCCGTGATCGCCGCGAGAAGAATGCTCCCGAACGCCCCCATGGAGGCGGCCTCCGTCGGTGCCGCAACGCCGCCGATGATCGATCCGAGGACGGCAAATACCAGACCCAGCGGCGGCAGCACCACGAGCACCAGCCGTTTCGCTAATTGCCCCCTGCTGACTTCGTCGCGTTCGATCATCGGGATCGGCGGGACTCTCGAGGGCGCGACAACGCCAAGTCCGAGGATGTAGACGACGAACAGAAGCGACAGCATGAGCCCCGGCAGCAGCGCCGCGGCAAACAGCGTCCCGACCGATTCCCCCATGATGTCGGCAAGCAGGATCAAGACGAGGCTCGGCGGAATAATCTGCCCGAGCGTACCCGACGCGCAGATCACCCCGCAGGCGACGCCGTGATCGTATCCGCGCCGCACCAGTGGCCCAAGTGCGATGAGGCCGGCCGTGACCACCGTCGCCCCGACGATCCCCGAGGAGGCCCCCATCAAGACGCCGACGAGGATGATGGCCAGCGCCATGCCCCCGCTCAATCCGCCCATCGCCAGCCCGATGGTATCGAGCAGATCCTCCGCCAGCTTCGACTTCTCGAGCATCACCCCCATGAAGATGAACAGCGGCAGCGCCAGCAGCGTGTAGTTCGTGACGACTCCGTACATGCGCGCGGGCAGCAGGTTGAAGAGCCCGTCGCCGAAGCCGAGATAGCCGAACACGAGACCGGAAACGGCCAGCGAGATCGCCACGGGAACGCCGGTGATGATGAGGGCGAAGAAGCCGCCGATCATCAACACGGCCAGGATTTCATTGACCATTGAGGATCACGATTCCGAAGGTTGGTCGCCTGCCGGCGAAGAGGCGATCTTGAGGGCGCGCAGGGCCTTTGCGATCTCGACGATCGCCTGCAGTGCCAGCAGCACGAACCCGAACGGGATCAACGCCTTCAGCATATATCGGTAGGGCAGCCCGCCGGGATCGGGCGAACCTTCCTGGTAGGCATAGGACTGGGCCACGTAGCCGAGCGACACCTTGACGATGAACGCCGCGACGAGAAGCATGAGCACGCCCGACAGCAGGTCGACGGCCGCCTTGGTGCGCGGCCCGTAACTGCCGTAGAGCATGTCGACTCGCACTTCGTCGCCGCGGTTTATCCCATAGGACATTCCGACCAGCGCAGTCACGGCGAGCACGTGCCATTCGAGTTCCTGCAGCGCCACCGTTCCGGCGCTGAACATGTAGCGGGCCAGCACGTTTATGGCGACGAGCATGACCAGCCCGAGCACCAGCCACGCCACTGTGCGGCCGACCAGTTCGACCAGGAGTTCGATCCGGTCGACCGCTTTTTGCAGGGTCTTGCCCATCGCGTAAGTTCCCCCGAAATTACGCGAGATCGTCGTGGTAGGGTTTTTCGCTGATCGAGGACCACGCGCGGTGCTTTTCGCGGAATGCCATGAAGGCATCGTGGACCTTCTTCGTGCGTGGATCTTTCGCAGCTTCGGCGTTCAGCGTTTCGAATGTGATTTCGCGCAGTTTCGTGACGATCTCCTTCGGCAGGACGGCAGCCTTCACGCCATGGTTCTTGACGAGGTCCTCGAGCGCGTCCGCGTTGTTGGCTTCCGACCATGCATGGCTTTCGAGATTGCAGGCCATGGCTGCGGTCTTGACGATCTCCTGCAGGTCGGCGGGCAGCTTCTCCCACGCCTTCAGGCTGATCAGCAGTTCGGTGACGTTCGAGGGTTCGTGCCAGCCGGTCGTATAGTAGTACTTGGCCGCATTCTGCAGGCCGAGCCGGCGATCCTGGAACGGACCGACGAATTCGGCCGCATCGATGACGCCGCGTTCCAGCGCCGGGAAGATTTCGCCGCCCGGCAGCAGTTTCACGTCGACGCCGATCTGCTTGTAGACCTTCCCGGCGAGGCCGGGGATGCGCATCTTGAGTCCGTTGAAGTCGTCGATCGATTGAATCGGCTTGCGGAACCAGCCGGTCATCTGCACGCCGGTGTTGCCCATTGGGAAGGCGATCAAGCCGAGCGGCTTGTAGAGTTCGTGCCAGAGTTCGAGGCCGCCGCCGTTATAGAGCCATGCGTTCACGCCCTGGAAATTGAGACCGAACGGCACGGTGGTGAAGTACTGGGCCGCAAAAATCTTGCCGGCCCAGAAATAGGCATTGGCGGCGTTCATCTCGACTGTGCCTGCCTGCACCGCATCGAAGCCTTCGAGAGCCGGTATCAGTTCGCCCGCCGCGAAGTGCTGGATCTTGAGGCGCCCACCCGACATCACCTCGACCTTTTTGCAGAAGTCCGTCGGGCTGCCCGGGCCGACCGTGTAGAACGGAGCGCCGGGCGGGTAGGCATTCGTCATCTTGAAGGAGAAGGATTCCTGGGCCCGCACTACGTTCGGCGCGCTCACCACGGCGGTGGCTCCGGCTGTGGCAAGACCGGCAGTCGCGAGAAACTCACGTCTCTTCATCGGAAAATCCTCTTCAGTTGCAGGAGAGTTGTCGATTGATGACGGATCACATCACAGCAATCGCCGTGCCAAAAAGTTAACCAGTTGTTATAGCGATATTTTGCGCAGCAAGCCGCACACCCCCCGCCTAATCGGTACCCACCGCGTATACAATATAGGCAACCTCGGATTTAATCCACCCGCGCCCTTGCACGATATCGATTTATGCGCTCCAAGCCTCGGCAATCGACGCTAAATACGTGACCATCGACGCCCTTCCAGTCAGGAGATAAACGGATGTTGCGTGCCCGCATGTGCCTAGGCGGAATGGTGTCCGCCCCCCATCATCTGGCAGCCGAAGCGGGCGCTTCGATCCTGCGCGAAGGCGGCAACGCCATCGAGGCGATGATCGCCTCAGCAGCTGCGATCGCCGTCGTCTACCCGCATATGAATTCGATCGGCGGCGATGGCTTCTGGCTGATCTCGAGGGCGGGCAGCCGGCCTTTCGGCATTCAAGCGTGCGGACCGGCAGCACAACTCGCCGGCATCGATTTCTACGCCGCCCATGGCGACGCCATCATTCCAACGCGCGGGCCCCGCGCCGCCCTCACCGTCGCCGGCGCGATTGGCGGCTGGGGGGAAGCCATGCGCGCCGCGCAGGAAGCAGGCGGCAGCCTTCCGATGTCGCGGTTGCTGGAACCTGCCATCCATCATGCCCGCCAAGGTATTCCCGTATCGCGATCGCAAGAGCGCCTGACGCGAGAGAAATGGAGCGAACTCGAACACGTTCCCGGCTTCATCGCGACCTATGCAAACGAAGGCCCGCCGGCCGAAGGCGCGATCCTGCAACAACACGCGCTGTCACAAACTCTCGAACGGCTCGCCGCTGCCGGGCTTGACGATTTCTATCGAGGCGACGTGGCGCGAACTCTGGCAACAGGCCTCGAAGCCGCCGGCAGTCCGCTGCGCCTGCCTGATCTTGAGAACTACGCGGCACGCCGCGTTGCGCCCGCCCATTCGCAATTGCAATGCGGCGAGATCTTCAACATGCCGCCGCCCACGCAGGGCATCGCCTCACTGATGATTTTGCGGATTTTCGAACAGCTCGGCATCACCGCCGCCGAGGGCTTCGATCATGTCCACGGCCTCGTCGAATCGACCAAGCGCGCCTTCATCCTGCGCAATGCGCAACTTGGCGATCCGGACCGCATGGGAGACATCTGGAAAGGCTGGCCCCTCGACGACGCCGTCACTCGCGAAGCCGCCCAAATCGACATGACGAAGGCCGCCCCCTGGCCGCAGCCCGCCGTACCCGGCGACACGATCTGGATGGGAGCTGCCGACCGCCACGGCAATGTCGTCAGCTACATCCAGAGCATCTTCTGGGAATTCGGCTCCGGCCTCGTTCCCCCCGGCACCGGCGTCGTCTGGCAGAACAGGGGAGCGAGCTTCACGCTGACTCCGGGTCCAAACGAACTGGGCCCCGGCCGCCTCCCCTTCCACACGCTCAATCCGGCCATGGCGATGCTCGACAACGGCACGACGCTCGCCTACGGCACGATGGGCGGCGAGGGCCAGCCGCAAACCCAGGCGGCGATCTTCACCCGCCACGTCATGTTTGGCCATGACATGCAGGCGGCCGTCACCGCGCCGCGCTGGCTTCTGGGCCGCACCTGGGGGGCGAGTTCGACCAACCTGAAGGTCGAGAGCCGCTTCGAGGACTCCCTGATCGAGAAACTTCGCGATGCCGGTCACGACATCGAAGTCGTCGACGCCTTCGACGACATGATGGGCCACGCCGGCATGGTGTCGATCTCCCGCGAGGGCGTGATCACCGGCGCCACCGATCCCCGCGCCGACGGCAACTGCGCGGGTTTTTGAGTGTCACTTCCGGCGAGAGAGACTGCTGTCAGGCTCCCGACTTGCCGCGCGCCATGGCCGCGATGCCCGTGCGCGCGACTTCGACGAGTCCGAGTTCCGACATCATCTGCAGGAACTGCTCGATCTCGCGCGCCCGCCCGGTCATCTCGAACACGAAGTGCTCGGTCGAGGCATCGATCACCCTGGCATGATAGATCTCGGCAAGCCGCAGCGACTCGATGCGCTTTTCGCCCTTGCCCTGCACCTTGATGAGCGCCAGTTCGCGCTCCAGCGGCTCGCCATTGAGCGTCAGGTCTTCGACCCGGTGCACCGGCACGAGGCGCTCGAGCTGATGCTTGATCTGCTCGATCACCATCGGCGTGCCGATCGTCACGATGGTGATGCGCGAGATATGCTTCTCGTGCTCGGTTTCCGTCACGGTCAGCGAGTCGATGTTATAGCCGCGGCCTGAGAACAATCCGATAACGCGCGCCAGCACGCCCGGCTCGTTGTCGACGATGACCGACAAGGTGCGCTGTTCGATCGGCTCTTGTGCGACCTGACTGGGGTAGTGCGATTGTTTCTGAGACTGGGCCATGTTGTGTCGTCTCTTTTCGTTTGAGTGTCTGTGTTGTCAGCCGACCGACGCATGCGGACGCTGGCGACGGCTGCGGACCGGAGCTGTCTAACCCGACCTGAAATCGGCAACCGGCAGGTGTCCTTCCTCGTAGGCCTCGATCGTCCAAGGCTCGGCGAGCGCTTGTTTCTTCCATTCGAGGAATGTCGGATCGGCAAGCACGGTATCCATATAGCCGCGGGTATCGGCCGCGACCGGCAGTTGGTAGGTATCGAGCCGCGTGACGACCGGAGCATACATCGCATCGGCCGCCGAGAACGTCCCGAAAAGATATGGTCCCCCGGCTCCGAAGCGCGCACGCGTATCCCGCCACATATCTTCGAGGCGCGCGAAATCGGCGCGAAGTTCGTCGCTGAGATCCGGGGTGGCGAACCGCTTGCCGAGATTCATCGGGCAGGCCTGCCGCAGCGCCCTGAAGCCGCCGTGCACCTCCACCGAAATAGCCTTCGCGTGCGCGCGGGCCGCGTTCGAGCCTGCGGGAAAGATCGCCTTCTCCGGGAAAAGATCAGCAAGATAGGAGATGATGGCGATGCTTTCCCAAACGACCGCGTCGCCATCGATCAGCACCGGCACGAGACCGGTCGGCGAGAATTCTCGAATGCGCTCCTTCGTATCCGCCTGGCGCAGCGGAATCACCGTTTCCCTGAAGTCGATGCCAGCTGCCCGCATCACGAGCCACGGCCGCATCGACCACGACGAATAGAGCTTGTTGGCAATCACCAGATGCATTGCACGGGGCCCGAAGACGCTAAAGGCTGTTACTTCTTCTCGAGGTCCTTGACGAGACCTGGGATCGATTCGACCCCCTTCGGCGTCACTGCGAAAGCCACCATCCCGGCCTTCTCGAACTCGGCTGCCTGCTGTCCGAAGATCTCGACCAGCATGACATTGCGCAACAGCCCGCGTCCGCTGAGTTCGCCCCAGAACCTGGCGTTGGGGCTGCCCTTCACCGTCTGCATCATCGTGCCGACCTTGCCGGAAGCGGTTCTGATGGCCGCCCGGTCGCCATCGCTCAGCTCCGCCCAGAGTGCTCCGAGCTGGGCATCGTCGAGCGCCGCTGCGGGTGTAGCCAGAACCGTCAGCGCGACGAGTGCCGCCGCCGCAATTCGTTTCATCGTCGAACCCATCACACGAGCACCTTTCCGCCTTCGCCGATAACGCCGCCGATATCCTCGTCGGCAACATCGTCGCCAAGCAGCATGTCGTTATGCGCCTTGCCCGACGGGATCATCGGGAAGCAGTTGGCAAGGGCGGCGACGCGGCAATCGAAGATCACCGGCTCCGGCGTGTCGATCATCTCTTTGATTGCATCGTCGAGTTCGTCGGGCTTGTGGCAGATCATGCCCTTCCAGCCGTAGGCCTCCGCCAGCTTGACGAAATCGGGCAGTGCTTCCGTATAGCTGTGCGACAGCCGGTTGCCATGCAGCAGCTGCTGCCACTGGCGCACCATGCCCATGTACTGGTTGTTGAGGATGAACACCTTGACCGGCAGGTTGTACTGCACTGCCGTCGAGCATTCCTGGATGTTCATCAGGATCGAGGCATCGCCGGCGATATCGATGACGAGCGAATTCGGATGCGCCTTCTGCGCGCCGATCGCCGCCGGCAGTCCGTAGCCCATGGTGCCGAGCCCGCCGGACGTCATCCACCGGTTCGGATCTTCGAAATGGAAATACTGCGCCGCCCACATCTGATGCTGGCCGACTTCGGTGGTGATGTAGGGATCGCGGTGCTTGGTCAGTTCGTAAAGCCGCTCGACCGCGTACTGCGGCATGATCACGTCGCTATTCTTCTTGTAATGCAGCGACTTCCTGCCCCGCCAGCCGTCGATTTCCTTCCACCACGACTTCAGGGCCGGCTTGTCGATCTGCGGCGCCTTCGCCTTCCACACGCGCAGCATGTCTTCGAGGACATAGGCGACGTCGCCGACGATCGGCAGCTCGACGCGCACGTTCTTGTTGATCGACGAGGGATCGATGTCGACGTGGATCTTCCTGGAGTTCGGAGAGAACGCGTCGAGCCGTCCGGTGATGCGGTCATCGAAGCGCGCGCCGACGCAGAACATCACGTCGCAGTCATGCATCGCCATGTTGGCTTCGTAGGTGCCGTGCATTCCGAGCATTCCGAGCCACTGCTTGTCGGAAGCCGGGAAGGCGCCGAGCCCCATCAGCGTCGACGTCACCGGATACCCGGTCAGCCGCGCCAGCTCGCGCAGCAGCTTGGACGCCTTCGGGCCTGCGTTGATGACGCCGCCGCCCGTATAGAAGATCGGCTTCCTGGCGCTCGCCAGCATGTCGACGGCCTCGCGAATGGCGGGCTGTTCCGGCTTCATCTTCGGCCGGTAAGTCTTGTGCTGGATGTTGGCTGGCCCGACGTAATTGCCGGTTGCGAACTGGATATCCTTCGGGATATCGACGACGACCGGCCCCGGCCGCCCCGAACGCGCAACGTAGAACGCTTCGTGCATGACACGCGCGACGTCGTTGACGTCCTTGATCAGCCAGTTGTGCTTGGTGCAGGGCCGCGTGATGCCAACCGTATCGCACTCCTGGAAGGCATCGTTGCCGATGAGGTGCGTCGGAACCTGCCCGGTGATGCAGACGAGCGGGATGGAATCCATCAAGGCATCGGTCAGCCCGGTGACGGCATTGGTTGCCCCCGGCCCCGAAGTCACCAGAACCACCCCGACCTTGCCGGTCGAACGCGCATAACCTTCGGCGGCATGCACCGCGCCGCCTTCCTGGCGCACGAGGATGTGTTCGATTTTCTCCTGCTGGAACATCTCGTCGTAGATCGGCAGCACCGCCCCGCCCGGATATCCGAACACATGCTCGACGCCCTGATCGACGAGCGCTTTTAGAACCATTTCCGCACCGGTCATCGTCTGTGCCATCGCGTCTCGTCCTCTTTTCCCGGCGTGCCGCGCCACCCGCGCGCCAACGCAATCCCGCTCGCCGCGCGGTCTCAAGATGTCGCCGGAGCCGGAATACCAATGACCCGCCAAGCATGCTTGCGCGCAATCGTCACTCAGCCGCTGCTATGTGGACCACATCCCCACATGTCAATAAAAATTACAAACTGACCTTATGAACAGAATAATATTAAATTTATATATGTCTCCACGAAATCATATGTTGTCGCAGCCATGTGGATTGCCGCTTGATGTATTGCCTGGTCAGCGCCTTCGAACGTTCGACAGCCGCCTCGCGCGACAAACGCCCTTCGAGCATCTCCAAGAGGGGGCCGACTCCGAGCGCCCGCATCGCCGGCAGCACGGAATCCAGTTGCATCTCCTTCAGGCGGGCCACCTCGTCCACGGCACCCGTCTCCATCATCCGGTCGAAGCGTGCATTGGCGCGCGCATGCAGCGTCGCCCTGTCGGGTAGCACAACGATACCTTTCCACGAGCCGGGCGCCAGCAGCGGCGCGCCGGGGTCTTCCTGGAATTCGGCAAGCGGCCGCCCGGTCGAATCGATGACCTCCAGCGCCCTGACGATCCTCTGCGGGTCCGTCGGCCGCAGCCCCGCCGCCGTCCGTGGATCGCGGCGCATCAGTTCTGCGAAAAGCTCCTGCGGCGGGCGATTGATACCTTCGGCGCGCCAGTACGCCCGCACGTCGCCATCGATTTCGGGCAACGGCGAAAGGCCTGCGGTCAGCGCCTTGAAGTAGAGACCGGTCCCACCAACGAAGATCGCCCGCTTCCCCAGCGCGCCGATTTCCTCGAGGACTGCCTTCACGTCGTCCAGCCAGCGCGCCACCGAGTAGGCTTGCGCGGCGCTGACATGCCCGTAGAGCCGGTGCGGCACGATGCTCTCTTCTTCCGCCGTCGGTCGCGCCGTCAGGATCCGCAGTTCCTCGTAGACCTGCATCGAATCCGCATTGACGATGACACCGTCGAGCCCGCGCGCCAGCCGCAGCGCGGCAGCCGACTTGCCGCCCGCCGTCGGTCCTGCGATAAGGACAGCGCGCCTGCCAGCCAACAGCACTTTCCCCTTTTTTCGAACTTAGCAGCGGCCTGACCTGCCGCAATCGCGAGCTGAACCAGCCGATGCCAGAGCCTCAGTCACAGGTGCTCGTCCTCACCGCGCCGGAAGCCGCGCCGTGCCTCAAAGGCATGCTGACCGATACCATCACCCGCATCATCGCCAAAGACGCCGTTATCGATAGCCGCTGGCTCAGCCCCGGCGAAGCCTGGGAACTTCGCTTCGTGACGCAGGCCGACGGTGGCAAGCACCTTCTCCGGCAGGCGGCCACCATTCTCATCGGCCTGCCCGTCGATATCAACCTCATGTCCGACGAAGGCCCCCGCCGGCGCAAGAAGCTTCTCGTCGCCGATATGGATTCGACCATCATCGAGCAGGAGTGCATCGACGAAATCGCCGATTTTGCCGGCGTCCGCGATCAGGTTTCAGCCGTCACCGAAAGCGCCATGCGCGGCGAAATCGACTTCGCGGAAGCCTTGACCAGCCGCGTCGCGCTGCTCCAGGGACTCGAAGAAGCCGTCCTCGACAAGGTCATCAAGGAGCGTATCACCGTCATGCCGGGCGCCCGCACACTGGTGCGCACCATGAAGGCACACGGCGCACGCGCCGCTCTTGTGTCCGGCGGCTTCAGCTACTTCACCGAGCGCATCGCCCGGATCGTCGGTTTCGATACCAACCAGGCCAATCGTCTTTCGATCGAGGACGGCCGCCTTTGCGGCAAGGTCGTCCCCCCGATCCTCGGCCGTGACGCCAAGCGCGCAGCACTCATCAGCGAAGCCGGCAGGCTGGCCATCTCCCTGCGCGATACGCTCGCCGTGGGTGATGGAGCAAACGACCTCGCCATGATCACAGAAGCCGGCCTCGGCGTCGCATTCCGGGCGAAGCCAATCGTCGCGGCTGAAGCAAAAGCCGCCATCAGGCATGGTAATTTGAAGGCGTTGCTCTATCTCCAAGGCTACCGTCGCGACGAATTCGCTCGTTAGCCGCCCGTTTCCTGCCATCTCCCGACCCGCCACCGCACCGGACCCATCAACATGCTTGATATCATATTCCTGCTGGTCGGATTTGCGCTGCTGATCGCCGGCGGAGAACTTCTCGTGCGCGGCTCGGTGGCGGTCGCCGAACGCATGGGCGTTTCGCCCCTCATCATCGGCATCGTGCTGGTCGGCTTCGGAACCTCGATGCCCGAATTGGTCATCAGCGTCCAGGCCTCGTTGGCCGGTAGCCCCGGCATCTCGATTGGCAATGTCGTCGGCTCCAATATTGCAAACATCCTGCTGATCGTCGGTCTGTCCGCACTGATTGCCCCACTGACCGTCACCTCGCGGGCGCTCAAGCGCGATGGCGGGGTCGTCGTTGCCACCTCGGTGGCATTCCTGATCGTCGCGTTCGTATCGCCGCTGAACCAGCCGATCGGCGCCCTCTTCGTCGCCATGCTCGCCGCCTACCTCGTCTTTGCCATCCGCCAGGAACGGCTGGCGCCGCAAGAAGGTCACAGCGCCGCTTTCGAGATGGCGAAAGCCGAAGAGGAGTTCCTTCGCAACGGCGACAATTGGGCTGCGCGGCGCCTGAAGTGGAGTAACCGGCTCGGACGCACCCTGCCCTACCTGATGGCACTTGCGGGTCTCGCGACGATCATCTTCGGCGGCCGTCTCCTGGTCGACTCCGCCGTATCGCTTGCGAGGGAGATCGGCGTCACCGAAGCCGTCATCGGCCTCACCATCATCGCGGTGGGAACTTCACTGCCCGAACTCGTGACGTCGATCGTCGCGGCGCGGCGCGGCCATGCCGATGTGGCAGTCGGCAACGTCATGGGGTCGTGCATTTATAACATATTGGGCATCGCCGGCGTCGTCGGCCTCCTGGCGCCAACCAACGTGCCCGATGAAATCATCCGCTACGATAATTTCGTGATGGTCGGCGCCGCGGTGGCGCTGGTCGTCGCCGCTGCCAATGGCGACCGCATCTCACGCCTGGAGGGCGCCGTGATGCTGGCGGCCTACGTCATCTATATCTATTCGCTCTGGCCGCATTGACGACCCTACTAGTGGCCCGTCGCGCCAAAATCGCATCATGGCCGCAACCCCGTCCGTTTTTGGCGCGACGGGCCACTAGCGAGATCATGGGCTTAGTGTGGCGTTCAACGCGCCATAGTTGACACCGGCCTTGCCGCACCGTTGGTCAACTATGGCGCAACGCCACACTAGCCCGGCACTTCGATTCGTTCCCAGCCGACCGGGAGAGCCCCCGTCCTTTCGGCTTCCTCGAGTGCGTGAGCCAGTTCCTCCCGCGCCTTCTCCGCCTGCCGCTGGCGGCTCCACAAGCTCGCGTAAAGCCCATCCCTGGCGATCAACTCGGCATGCGTGCCCTGCTCGGCCACGCGTCCCTTTTCGAGAACGAGAATGCTGTCGGCGTGCACGATGGTCGACAGCCGGTGCGCGATGACGAGCGTCGTGCGCCCGCGCGAAACCTTGTCGAGCGCATCCTGGATTTCCTTTTCCGTATGGCTGTCGAGCGCGCTTGTCGCTTCGTCCAGCATCAGGATCGGCGGCGCTTTGAGGATCGTCCGCGCAATCGCCACGCGCTGCTTCTCGCCGCCTGAAAGTTTCAGGCCGCGCTCGCCGACCATCGTCGCGTAGCCCTGCGGCATGCCTTGGATGAAGTCGTGGATCTGCGCCAGCTTCGCCGCCGCCACGATCTCCTCGTCTGTCGCGTCCGGCCGTCCGTACTTGATGTTGTAGAGGATCGTATCGTTGAACAGCACGGTGTCCTGCGGCACCACGCCGATGGCCGCCCTGAGCGAGGTCTGCGTCACGTCGCGGATGTCCTGCCCATCGATGCGCACGCTGCCCGATTGGATGTCGTAGAAGCGGAACAGGATGCGCGAGATCGTCGATTTTCCCGCCCCCGACGGCCCGACGATCGCCACCATCTTGCCGGCCGGAACTTCGAACGACACATCCTTCAGGATCGGCCGTTCCTCATCGTAGGAAAAACAGACGTTTTCGAAGCTGATCCTGCCCTCGCTGACAACCAGTTCGCTCGCCCCAGGCCGATCCTTGACCTCGGCGTCCTTCCCGAGCAGGGCAAACATCACCTCGATGTCGACGAGGCCCTGCTTGATCTCGCGATAGACCATGCCCATGAAATTGAGCGGCATCCACAGCTGGATCATCATCGTGTTGACCATGACGAAGTCGCCGATGGTGTGCGTGCCGGCCGCCACGCCGCGCGCCGCAAGCCACATCATCGCCAGCATTCCAACGGTGAAGATCGCCGCCTGCCCCGAGTTGAGAACCGCCAGCGACGAATAGGTCCGCACCGCCGCCCCCTCGTAACGCTCCATCGCGGTATCGAAACGCCGCGATTCGAGTTGCTCGTTGCCAAAGTATTTGACGGTTTCGAAATTGAGCAGGCTGTCGATGGCCTTGGTGTTGGCATCAGTGTCGCTGTCGTTCATCTCGCGCCGGATACCGATGCGCCACTCGGAGGCTTTGAACGTGAACCATAGGTAGAAGGCGACGGTTGCAATGACGATGGCAACGAACGTCAGGTCGAAGAAGTAGAACAGCACCCCGCAGATCAGCACGAGTTCGACGATCGTCGGCACGACGTTGAGAATGCCCATGCGGATGATCAGTTCGATCGCCCGGGCGCTGCGTTCCAGAACGCGCGACAAGCCGCCGGTGCGCCGCTCGAGGTGAAAGCGCAGGCTGAGTTTGTGCAGATGCTCGAAGGTGCGCGTATTGAGCTGGCGCACGGCGTTCTGCCCGACCTTGGTGAAGAGAACGTCCCGGATCTGATTGAAGACGATCGAAAGAAGCCGCCCGCCGGCATAGGCGAGAATCAGCATCCCCGCGCCCACAGTCAGCGCCACCGGCCCACTCGCGGCCTGCTCGCCTGCCAGGGCGCTCAGCGCGTCGGTCGCCCACTTGAAGGCGACCGGCACGGCCACCGTGACGAACTTCGCCAAGAGCAGAATGCCGAACGCCAGCGCAACGTTGCGTCTGAGATCCGGCCGGCCCTGCGGCCACACAAAGGGCAGCAGCCCCTTGAAGACCGTCCAGTGATCCTCCCGGGCTCCGAGAAGATCAGAATCTATGCGGGGGGATCGATCCCGCCCACGTCCGTGAGCAACCATGTAAACCTTCTTTTCGGAGACGCCGTGAGCGCAGTGATGCTTCCACCGCGTCAATCAAGACGTTGCAATCGGTCCGCTTGGATCAGCGCCGCGGCAACCAGAAGCGCTGGCAGGGATAGATCCAGTGGGGATCGCGAATCTTGCGACGATTGGCCTTGTAGATCCGCCCGTATAGCAGACCTCGCCGGTAATGCCGCCGCGATATATGCCACAGTGTATCGCCCGGCGCGACCACGTAGGTGCCCGGCAGCCGGATGCTACGCCCGGCGCGGCGATCCTTGCAGCCGGTGCCTCCAATTGGCGCAGCACGCCCCCGCCAACCCGCCAGCCGCCGTGGCCGGTCACTGGTCTCGCGGGGTCGAGGATCGTTCTTGCGCGAGGTGCGAAAGGAACGTTCGGGTCCGCCGAGCCGGCTGGCAGTCCGCAAGGCCTCGCGACGCTCGGATGGATCTGCTGGCAACGGTATCGCGACGCCGGATGGTGCGACGCGATTGCCGAACCCCGCATCACCGGCAAGTCTTGCCACGGTATCCGCCCGCTCCGACTGCTGTTTGAGGCGCGATTCGCGGCGGCGCTGTTCGTCCGGCGCAGAACGTTGTTCTACGCGAACCGATTTGCGATCGGCTATCGGGATGTCCTTCGGCCCCGCCGCGTTATCTGACTGTGATTTATCTGAAGCTGATGTGCCTGAAGCAGAGGTCTTGTCTCTCGTGTCGCTCGTGCGCCGTCTTCCAAATCCGGCTTCATCGGCAAGCTCGCCGACCCGCTGCGCACGTTCGGATACCGCTCCAACCCGCGCATCCAGGCGATCCCGCGCCTCCCTCTCCTGGCGCCCGGCCAGACGTTCCGCTTCGGCCTCCCGACGCCTCAAGGCTTCCGCTGCAAGACGCTTCTTGCGCTCAGTGTCTTCCTGCGCCACTCGCTCCGCCTCCACCCGCTCCTGTCTGTCGCGTTCCGCCTGCCGCTGGGCTTCCGCCCGCTCAGCTTCCGCCCGCTGGCGTTCTGCCTGGGCGCGGCGGCGATCCTCATCCAGCTTGGCAAGAAGCTCTTCCTCTTTTCGCGTCTCGTCCTGCTTGCGGGCCTCTTCGCGCCTGCGCACCTCTTCGGCTCGGCGTTCTTCTTCCGCTCTTTGATCTTCGTCAGCAAGCGCCCGCTCGGCCGCCCGCCGCTCGTCCTCCTGCTGCCGCGCGCGCTCGACGCGGGTGGTTTCCTCGGCCTGCCGTCGCTGCGCTTCCCGCGCCGCCAGAAGTTCATCGACACGCCGCTTGCGCTCTGCCGCGTCACGCCGCTCGGCCACTTCCGCGTCGACGCGCCGCGTTTCGGCCTCACGCAGTTCCCGCTCCTGTTTCTCGGAAACCGCTTTCCGCGCCACCTCCAAAGCCTGCCGGTCCAGTTCCCGGCGAAGCTCGGCCTGTCGCCTGACCTCTTTTTCCGCATCGTCCGCCGCCTCGCGGGTGGAACTTGCGTCGGGACCCGCAACCTCGACGGCGTCCTTGCGCTCTTCGCGCGCCAAGGTCTGCGGCGAGGGACGCGACAGATCCTTGACGACGACGTCATTGTAGGTGCGGTGCGCGTCGCGCAACCAGTCCTGCGCGCGCTGAACGAGCGCCCCGAGATCGGGCAGCGGCGGCTTTTGTACTTCGCCCGCCGGCGCATCGTGCGGCCGTTCCGGCGGCGGCATATTCTTGGCTGTCACCTGCGCTCCGAGCGGCCCTTTGCGGGCCAGTTCGGGCACCACGAAGTCGAAATAATCCCGCGATGCACGCGACAGCCAGTCAGACACCGCAGCCATCGGCCCCGCATCCTGAGCGCCGTCCGCCCCGCCGTTGCTGGTATCTCTGTCATCAACCGCGGTGTTTTGCCGCGCAATCCGCTTGCGTTCGGCATCCTCGTTCTGCCGTCGGGAAAATGCGTCGAACTCACGGCTGGCTTCCCGGCCAAGTCGTTCCGCCTGGTCACGGATTCGCACATCACCCGGGCCGTCGGCCTCGCCGGTTGAATTGCGTGCGCCGCGCTTCCGATCCTCGAACGCCACGATCTCCGAAGCGCGCACACTGTCGGGAATCGCAATCCTTATCTCCTGGCCTTCGGCGGTCACCCCGTCCTCGGCAGCGTCCGCTCGATAAAGTACCACGCGATGATCGCCCGAGCCCAGTGCCGCAACCCTCATCGCCCACGTGCCGTCAGCGCCAACCTCGGCAGTTCCGGCAATCTTTCCGTTGATCCTGACCGAAACGCTGGTCCCCGGCGCACCGCTGCCTGTGAAGCGCCCCGCCTTGCCCGGTTCGATCGTGACGCGTGAAAACCGGGGCGCCGGCTGGCCTGCACCAGCCGCCGGTCCCGCAACGCCCGCCCCGGTGCGGTCTTGCGCTTCCGCCGCACCGCCGGCAAATACCGAGCGCGTAATGTCGAACAGATTGAGCGGGTGTGAGTTATGTCTCGCGACGCCTAGGCCGGCGGGCTGCCACTCGTTCCCCAGGTGCGAAGCCGGCCTCAGCGCCAGCAGCCAGACGGCCGCGATCGCACCGACCACCAGGAGCCCTCCGGGGATCGAGCCTCCCCTCATCACGCGCAGCCTCCTCCGACGCCTGCCGCGCCTTCCCGATGCGGAAGCCGCGATATGGGCAAGCAAGCTTTGGATTCCCCCGGACCGCAACCCGCAATCCTAGGGCAAACGCTGAGAGCTTAACCATGAACCCG
>Ga0180009_10001072_pt1 | contig 34374 bp, 22 predicted proteins | sample OS_PC_MetaG_FD_123537 | JGI IMG/M metagenome (GOLD analysis project Ga0180009, IMG submission 123537) | Groundwater microbial communities from the Aspo Hard Rock Laboratory (HRL) deep subsurface site, Sweden - OS_PC_MetaG | ecosystem: Environmental > Aquatic > Deep subsurface > Groundwater... | reverse complement strand
GCAGGCCTCGGCAAATATCTCGGTTTCCTCGCCTGGCACGGTCGACGCGGTCGCGTACATCTCGTCGCGGTCGTACATGATGCCGTGGGTACTGTATTCGGGAAAAATGACAAGGTCCATTCCTGGAAGGCCGGATTTCATCCCGACGACCATGTCGGCGATGGCTCGGGCGTTGGCCAGCACCTCGGCCTGCGAGTGCAGGCGTGGCATTTTGTAGTTTACGACTGCAACACCGACGCAATCGCGGCTGCTGGAAATATCTCCGTGTCTCATCTTTTCTCCAGATAAACTCGCCGGCGTCATGCCGGGTTTCGGTTGACCATGGTAGGGGCAAGAGGCATACAGGCGAATACGCTATTCGACGTATAACGGACATGGCTGCCACGCAAACGATGGAACACTTATTGCATGACCAAGACGATCATGTATATGGTTTCGCTGAAGCGTGATGATGATTTTTATTTTCCGGGGTCGATCTTCATTTCGCTCATACAGGTGAGCTTCGCCTTCATTTTTTTGCGCTCAAAGTGGTCACGCTGGCGCTGGTGAACGAACTGCATTTCGAGATTCCACTGAACACCGACACTGATCAACTGCGTGCGATCGCCCACGCATCCGGAATAGCGCGGTGCTGATGGTATGGCTGCCATGATGCCGGACAGAGAATGCAGATGCCGACCTTGATGGGATCGGCGGAGAGGGCTGACATGTTAGTCAGGCCCGACAGTGAATTCCTGGGGAATAGAGGGAAACGTATCAATGCGAGGCGCGCGGCACCGGCCGCGCGCCTGCCGATCGATCAGAACTGGAACTGCATGGCGACAGTGAATGCATCCACATCGCTTGCGCCGGTTACTTCCGTGTTCGAGTAAACGCCGCTGATCTGCGCGTTGTAGCCGTCGATGATGTAGTTGACGCCCACGTCGTACTTCTTGGTGTCGACGTTGTTGTCCGGTGTGAACTTCTGGTAGCGCACGAACGGCTGCAACTGCCCCCAGCCCACCTTCTGGTCGAAGATGTAGCCGATGCCGGCCGAATACGCGCGTCCCTGTTCCATCAGGTACACGTCATCCGTGTCGTAGTCGTAGCCCGCCGCCTCGATCGACAGCGCGCCCGGCCCCACGCCCTTCTTCTCCAGCAGGAAATCGATGCTGTAGGAGGCGTAGTCTCCGGTTGCCAGGGCAGAGTAGGCGCCGTTCTTCTGGGCGCGCCCGGCGATGCCGATCGCCAGGATGTCCTTGCCGCCCAGGTAGTTGCCGGTGCCGTAGTAGCCCGGCTCCGCATCCCAGAAGTCCATTTGCAGCCGACCCGCATACATCAGGCCATCCGAGCCGGTTCTGTGCGAAGAGGTTGAAGTGGCCACCGGCGCGATCTTGAAGGTGGTGTTTCCCTCAAAAGCGCCGAAGGCATAGGCAAGCTTGCCGTCCATCACACTGCCCACCACCGCCACACCGTCGTCACGCCCGATGTAGCCGCCGTTAAAGCCGTAGCGCGAAGCGATGCCCGACCAGTAGCCGCCGCCCAGCGAGTAATACGGGCCGGCCATGTTGGCGCGGTCGCTGGGCGTGAGGAAACGTCCGGCCCAGATCGTCACGCCGGGCGTGATCGCGATCTGGACGTTGGCATCGATGGCCTGGAAACCCTGGCCGGCGATGTCCTTTTCCGTGTTGAGCATGCCCTTGATGTACTTGTTCAGGGAACCCGACAGATAGATGCGGGCGCTGTCCAGGCTGAAATTCTGCGAGCGCGAGGTGCCGTTGGGCGCCGCATCTTCCACACTGCTGAAGCTGCCGCGCATTCCGAGGCCGATGCTGACCGACTTGTCCTCGCCAAACGTGATCGTGCCGCCCGAATAGGCAGGCATTGCCGGCAGCATCAGCGCCGCGGCCACAGCCGCCATCAGCGGATTCCTTTTGATTTCAAGTGCCATTTCCCATCCCCTTATGATTGAATAATCGTAACCAGACCGAAGCGGCCGATTGCACGCTGACCGCCCGATCGCCCTAAGCCTTTGAACACGGACTCAGGTTAGCGAGCAGCTTGGGGGGATGAAATAAGTCATCTTACGTAGGCGGACCGAGTGACCGATGCCCCGGGCAGGTGCTACCTTTTGCCGCGTTGAATGACACACGCGAAAGCGTCCGGGACGGGTGATGATCGATTTTGCGAAAACTAAAACGCATTGCAGCGGCGGCATCCTGCTGCTGGCTGCCCTGCTGCTCGGCGGCTGCGGCGAGCTTGCCTACAAACGCGGCGCCAGTTCAAGCGATCTGCAAGCGGCCAAGAAATCCTGCCGCGAAAAGGGGCCGGACCCGGCAGCGGTCGAGAAATGCATGGCTGATCACGGCTGGGTCGTGCAAAACCTGAGCAGGATGGAACCCCTGGATGCAGACCCCGTTGTGGAAGCGTCCGTCATCCCCAGCGACCGCAGAATCGAAAACGCAGCCAGCGCCACGCCAGGCACCCCCCCATCCGCGACAGCCACAAAAAGAACGCCCGAAATGACGGACACCTTCAAGGTGAGCTCGTGGTGGAAAACCGGCAGCGGCGCCGCCAGCCTGAAAGCCGACACCGAGGCATGCGTGGCCAAGCTGGGCGAAGCGCACCGGCCAGACAGCCAGACCCAATCGGCCACCCGAGGCTTGCTGCTGTGCATGAAGGACAAGGGGTGGAGCGGATTGCGGGCGAAATAGCATCTCGCGCATGTGAAATCCAGACTTGCCTGACAAACAGAGGAAGCTGGTTCGCTCCCTATCCGACAGAAATCGGCCAGAAGCAGTCTGTCAGAATAGCTGTGGTTCTGGCCGCTCCTCGGCCTTAGCGGCCTGTCAGGATGACGTCTCCATATGACCGGTGTTCGCTGTTTACCGGTCAAAACACCATTCAACGTTCGAGTTCAGCCGCGGGCAGCGCCATGCCGGTGACCGTTGGCTGCAACGATGTGTTAGGCCGCCCCCTTTATCACTGACTCGATGAAGAGCCAAGCCTTCTGACCGAGTTGCACAACGCCATCGACCTTTAAGGCGGCATCGGCAACCGCGTTGACCTTTCGCCAGACTTCCGCAAGCTTTGAGACCTCAGGAGAGTTCTTGTGTTCGGTAATGACGTCTTTGGCCTCGACGAGTTCACCGTAGCTTGCCCTAACCGCCTCACGAAGCACCTTGGCCCCGGCGATCTTGTAGCTCGCTACCGCCGCCCTGATCTGAGCGACCTGAGTCTCGATCAACCTTCGGAGACGCTCGGGTATCAGGTCTGATTTGGCGGCCAGGCTCTCCAGTTCAGCAAGCAGCGAAGAGATCTCGTCAAGATCGGCTTGCTGAATTTCATCCTCTTCATCCGGCAGGATCTCGCCACAGAACTGCAAGGCAAGCATGTGCTCGGGCTTCAACTGCTGGCGGACATGATTCCACGTACTGGACAAATACATCGGCGAGAACGCAGCGTCGAATGCGGCGAGCGCCTTTGTATAGAGATGCGGACTGAAGTTGGCACTCTTCATCCCTTCACGGATGTGATCAAGCTCCCGACTCAGCGTAGCAAGCTGCTCTGAGACAAGCCGCGCTTGGCGCGAGGTATCGCTCTCCATGATGCCTAACGCATCTGCCCAGGCAGAGAGGTTCTGCGTGTTGTCCTGATGGCCGGGTAGCGAAATCAGGAACGCATACAACCGAGAAGCGGAGTTTCGATTCAGTGGCATGGCGTCGATTGTGCGTCTTAACGTTTGACGTGAGGTGCGGCCGAAGCCGAAAGTGGAGGGAACCACAAGCGCAGCTTGTGGACGTCCCTCTCAACGAAATTGTTAGGCATTGCTCGTGTCATCCTTGAATTGCCCTCTAAGGAACTTTCCTGAAACGCCTTTTAACTCGTCTCTGTCAAATAGCTTGCCTTGGAACTGGAATTCCTGATCTATACGAACGACGAGCAACTGTTCGAAGTTTCCTTGGCGCTTCACGAATACAAGATCGTTAGCTTTTTCTGGCGAGATGGTCTTTACCTCAACTAGCTTCCCAGCAATTGTGCCGTCAGAACCCGCTTCGTGCGTACCATGACGGCGGAGTCCAAATTTGATCTCGGCGTAGATCTCTCCGAGTTCTCCCCAGACTTGTAAGTACCTGCCAGTGTTTTCGAAGTGACGCTTTGCGCAATCAATCAGATCGTAGAAAATTTCCGCTTGTTCTAAAGTGCTGAGGGGAAACCCGCTTCTGCTCTGGAAGGGTGTGTTTGGTTCAACCGCGATGGGCTTATCGTCTGGGCCATCTTCAAGCTGAGAATCTATCCACTCCCTGTCTATGTATTCCCATTCCCAAGGTGCAGCGCCGGAACTGGCGGCATCGGCTATTTCCTGTGCGCTGTAGCCCTGCTCATTCATTTCGTAAAGAAAATCCCAGTCGCTCATGACTCTCTTTGCCTAACAGTTAATAGAGAAACCCATGGGCCCGGACGATTTTTGATAATGAGACAAGCATTTCCATGTCCTATCGGATAGATTCCTATATATATTTCAGGTCGGCTGTCTCTTTATCACGTTATGCAAAAGGAGACAGGTGCTGCCGGATTATGCGCCTGATTACTTTCCCGAACCATCAGGACGAGCCTCATGAAGGAGCGACGTCTTCCATGTCGCTTGGGCTGGCTTCACTGACTGTTTTTAGCAATGAAGCCGACGTGATGCAGGGGTGTCAGGATGGGCCGCTCATCGGCCATTGCGGCCGGTGGCTATAGCCCAGTTGAGTGGCCGGAGTAGCGCGGGTTGCAGACGTTGGCGTGGAATGCGGCCTGAACGACCGCTTTCGCCATCGGGGAAAGACGGCACTCGACCCAATCCTATCCTTTACGCCTTTGCTGGCTCAGTGGCAGGTATCTGCGCGAACCTGTCACCTGCTTGGATGCTGTTCGACAACAGTTCGGCCATATCGGATATTCAAGTACGTTGGCATCAAACCTGTCTGGACATTAGTCAGGTGAAAAGGTGCGACAACATCACCCAAACACACTATATTTGCTTTCAAGGTCCTATTCGAAATTCACCCTGGGAGGGCAGAAATGCGTGCTACTAACATAGTAAATGTAGTCTGTCTCGGCTTGCTGGCCGGTTGTGCGAACCCGATGCTGAAAGTCGACACCGCTGGTTTCAGCACTAGCAAAGAAGCCGCTGCAAAACCTGAGCCGAGGTCAATGGAGGAGTCCATCGCTAAGCTCAATCTCCTGCGGGCCACCTACTACGAGGCGATCACCGACCAAGTTGGGCAGAGCCAGAACGCAGTGACAGGTCTTGTCTGGCTGGGTACCGCAATCGCGGGCATGGCTGCTGGGAACACGCATCGTGACGCGATCCTGGGAACAGCGCTGATCGGCGGCACAACATACGGACTCACACGGACGCAGCTTGATGCGCGTCGGCTAGACATCTGGCTCAGCGGAATGGAGGCCCTCGACTGTGCGAAGGAGGCCTCTCTACCGATGGACATTGGAGCCGACCGAGTGGCGGAGATCAAGGTATCGATCGCTGCGGTGAAGGGGGCACAGGCAGCCGTCAATACGGCCATTCAGATGGTGCGCGAGAGTGCAAGCAAGGCGCAGAAGGGCGACACCACTGTGCAGCCTGCCTTGGAGGCCGCCGCGAAGGCGGAGCATGCGGTCGAAAATGCGCGCGTTGCTGTGGCCGCCGCACTCAGCCTACTCGACGCAACCCGCGGAGGCGAGCTGTCGGTAGCAGTCGACCGCATTCATACTGGCGTCACGAAGGCTATGAAGGACATCGCCGTCGACCCAAGTTCAATCAAGCAACTGGTCGCCGGCATCGGTGGCTTTGCTGAGGTACTGGCACCCGGTACCGGCATCGCGGCGCTAACTAGCGGGGCATTGGGTAAGTACAGCAAAGCCAAAGCCGAGGCTCAAAGCGATCAGCTCCCGATCTCAACTGAGATCGCCGATTCCATGACCCGCCTTGATCAAGCGACCAAGAGTCTGGCTACTGCCCAGACCGCACTGTCGGCGCTTAACAGCGACGTAAAAGTCAGCCAGGTTGCTGCTGCACTTAAGAAATGCGGTGTGACGCCCCCATCGACGGCGCTGGTGCTCACTCCATCGGTACTCTTGTTCGATCAGGGTGCGACGGCCACGAAGGGATTCATGATCGCGGGTGGATCAATGCCATACGAGATCAGCGCGCTGGATGTGCTCCCGGATGGCATGGCACCGATCTTCCGTGGCGGGCTGGCCGATACCGCCCAAGTCAAGGTCGGCGACAAGGTACCGGCTGGCGAGTACCACATCCTGATTAGCGACTCGAAGGGCAAGAAGCAACTTCTTACCGTGACAGTGGCAGGCAAATTAGCCGCGAATGCCACGGCAAAGTCCGGGCGGCCGGCGCAAAACGAGGTGACCCAGGCCTGGGAGGAACTGAAGGCCGCGATTACGAAGCCAGGCTTCAGCGGTCAAATCGGTGCGGTGACGTTCACGGTTGAATCAGCCGAGATCGGTGGCAACAAACTCAATGTCAAGCTCAAGTGCAGTAAGGTAGACGCCGGTTTGGACGTGGTGAAGGTCAGGGAAAAACTTGCTGCTGCTGACCAACGGGCCAAAGATGTTCTCACGCGGGCAGGCGAATTCGACGACAACTTCAACAAGATCGACCTATCAGCGAGCGGTGCGTGCGTGGGGAAATAAGCCATGGGCGTTCGCAAGCGCTCGCCGCGCCGTTCCCGTGCTGCTTGGGCCAGCCGCCTCGAAGCTCAGTCGCTGGCGCTTCCAGCGACGCTCATGCGTGAGGCGCGTGCCAATACGAGACGCGTAGCCGGCGACGTATCCTTCCTGTGGACGATTGCCCGCGAAATCACACTGACGCGCGGGCCCGAGCTCACGCTGGCCTACCGTAGCGTCGTGTGGGTGATGCCGGGCTTTCGCACACGACAGGGTGCACGCGGCACGCGCGTGACGAGCGAGCTGTGCATCGTGTTCGTTGTTCGGCACAAGCGCTCCCTTGATCCGCAAGCACCGGAACACCTGCCTCGCTGGCTGCTGACCTTTGCCGATCACGAAGGGCACCGCGAGCCATTCGCAATCCCTACCGATGTGCAAGACGCATCTACCTACCACCGCGCGCTCGCTCAGGTCGACGGAGCCGTGTGGACCGACCGCTCGGGCTGGGTGGCCGAGCCAGGACACTTTGCCGCGATGGTCAACCTGCTTCATGTCGGTGGAAGGAATCTCTGCCTGCTGGGAGCCCAGCATGTCTTTACGCCGTTTGCCGACGGCAGCACTATGCGCATCGAGGACGGTCTGACGGTTCGCCCTCTGGACACCTCCGGTCGGCTGGCACAGTCACCACGTCTGGCTGTCAGCCTACCGGTTGGCGGCCTGCTACGAGATGACGAACGCCCGGACCGGCCGAGCTTCGATGTGCAGCTCGCTAGGATTCCACCAGAGTCTGAGGCAGAAGTCCGGTTGCGCACGCCGCTGCGTGGCATCAGCCAGATTGATCCCTGGGTGCGTTCAATGGAAGAGGCATTGCAACTCGACGCCATTGGCTGGTTCTACCTGATCACGCCGGACAACCATTACCGCGCCCTGCGGCGTGGGCAGCTGCGGCTTACGCTCGGCAGCATGCCACCGCAGCCCTTTCCCATTGCCTACAAATTCCGGTCCGGGGAGCAAGTCGTCATCAAGGACGTGTATCACGAGGAGCTGCTGTGCTTCCGGGCTACCAACATCCAGCGATCGCCCCTGCGCGGCGACAGCGGCAGTCCGATCGTGGCAAGGCGAGACGATGGCAGCCTTACCCTGGTCGCGATGCATATCGCCGGCGATGAAGAAGGCCTGTCTTGGGCCATCCCAGCATGGCGGTTGTTCGACCTGGACCACTGGGAGCAATACCCTGAAGGTGCGCGGATTGAATTGATCGAGCCTTAGTGATCTAACCTCTAGTTACGTACCAAGCTTTCTAAAGACAACGGCTGGTTTGGCCGAGTTGCTCGAGTAGGCTATTCGGCAGGTTTCGGAGCACTGCCGACATTGAGCTTGAATCCATGACTGTCGGCTTAGGGCACTGACCTGCCCGATAGCGCCGAAATTCGAGCGTCTCTTCACAGTCTGAACCGGCCCGACAGGTTTTGCCGTCGAATGGCTCTTGATGGCCGTGAGTACTCTGTCAGCCTCGCGCTACAAAGCGGACGTTGCCAAAAACGTTGTTGCGGCGAACGGCAGCTAACTGGACTTCCTGCGAACTCACCCTCCCGGCCATTCAGCCATTCCACGAAGCAGTCAGCTGAACGTCGGATGTACTCAGATAGCTGCCGCTGGCTGACTCACAACCTCTGGCAGGTCGTCGGCCGAAGCTGCCCGTCCTGTCACCCCTGCTTCACGTCAGCTTCGTGGCCAAGAGCAGCCAGTGGACTTGGCCCCAAGCGACATGGAGAAGGCCGTTCCCCATGAGGTTCGCCCCTGGACGTTGAGGGAAAAAATCAGGAGCATAATCCGGAAGCCCTGCATCTTCTTTTGCATAACGTAATAAAGAGACAGCCGAACTAACATCTATATAAGAATCAGGACGACAGACCCGAGAAATGCCTGTCTCTCTATTAACTGTTGGACCTACTCAGATTAAGACTTACGCAATGCTAGAAATACTCACTTGGGCAGGATTATTTGCCGTACTTCTCGCAGGAGTTATGCGCGCAGTTTATGCGTATAAACATCCAGACGCTTATGCAGATTTGGCACGGCAGAAGTACCAACATAAAATCGACTCCCTCTCAGGAAAAAGCGTTATCACGCTAATTGACGAAGCAAAAATTGAGCTTGTTGCCCGGAGGCGCGAACTAGACTCCCTAGGACTAGAGATTGACAGGCTTCGTCAAGAAAAAAATAGAACCAGCGAAGATATTTTTTCTGTAATCAACAGGATAGGCGCTATTGGCCTTGCGGCCAGTAACAAGAGAAAGTATGTATTAGATCTAATGCTGGCTTTTGCAGTCGGCATCTCGACTTCCATTCTTGGCAATCTGCTTTGGTCGCATTTTACAAACTGAACTATGTGTTTCGCTTCAATGGCGTACTCTTGTAGCCCAACCCTTCAATCGAAAGGACGTGCCCCGGCAAGCCGAGTCACGCCTCTCATCTCAAACGTTCGGGCTCAAGGAGGAATCGTGCAGCACGCAGGTAGAAATTGGGCGTACTCATACCGAAGGCTCTTTGAAATCTGCCCAGAGCAAAAACTGGCTAAGGTTGCTGGCCGCGTTGCAACGCAATACGCACTGTTGACGAAGGACTGGACGCGCGAAAGGAATTCCGAATGGTCGTGCCGCATGTACTTCACGACCAAGATGATCCTCAATGCAACCGTTCTTCTAAATAGCCTTGAGTTTGCGCGTACTTCCGGGCTTCGCACCGCAACCCCGTACTTTGAGTACTACGCCGCTCTCTCCCTACTACGTGGCCTTGTCTATACGATCCCTACAGAGGAATGGAATTCCGGCGAACTGATGGCAATCTCTCACACTCGTGCGATCAACGTCGCATTTGATTGGATCGCAAAATTCGATAAGTCTTTGGCGGAAAAGATGAAGAAGACTGCTCTTCAGCTCAAGGCGCAACGAGAACTAATCGCATACAAGGTACCCGCTAGTGGCGACAAGAACCTTGGGGCGAATTACGATCTGACTGACTTCCTGACGATCCTCGCAGAAGTCGCCGAGTTCAACTCGGAACTGCTGGAGGGATCTATAACCAAAAACGCTGATCCAGCATCCTTTGAGGTGCTTGACGAACACATTCACCAGATCGCAACGGTTGAGGTCGAGGGATTCACCTTCACAGATGACGAAGACTACTGGCGTCTAGGGTATGTTCAGCGTAAGACACGAAGGCCATATCACTTAGGGTTGTTCATGCACCCCGGCCAGTCTGAGGACTTCATTGGCGCTTGGGACGGAGATGAAGATGCAGGCGAAACATTCTCGAATGGCTCGCCATCTAACTGGCAAGCAATCTTTGACGTGCCATGAGGCCGAACCCATCATTCCACCGGACCTGCACGAAAAGCCGCGCAGGTCGGTGAATTCAGACGTTATGCATTTTGAGAGGGGCTTCGGTCTTGATACCAAACCACACCCATGACGGGGTACTGCCCCCTTTCATACCTGGAGCTTCCCCGAGTGACCAAGGAGCGGTGGCACCCTATCGTACCGAGCTTGCCGATTTCGCAGAAAGATTCGCAGGGACAGCCGAGCGCAAAGCGATACTTAGCGGCTTGGTTGCTTACAGAACAGCCCTACGCGCTGTCGGAATTACGTCCGGCTTCCAATGGCTCGACGGTAGCTTTGTAGAAGATTGCGAGGCAATTCGGGGCCGTGCCCCAAAGGATATCGATCTAATCACGTTTTCCTTTCGCCCGAAAGCTTACGCTGACACAGCCGCTTGGCGCGAACTTGTCCATTCGAGACCTGATCTATTTGATCCTGAAACCACCAAGGCCATCTATAAATGCGATGCGTACTTTGTTGATCTTGGAGTTCATCCGGTTCATGTTGTCGCACAGACAAGGTATTGGTTCGGGTTGTTCTCACATCAGAGGGATACCTATCTTTGGAAAGGTATGATTGAAGTGCCATTTACCGAGAACGACAATGATGTCGAGTCACTTCTGAGACAGGAGGCTAACGATGCCTCGTAAACTTCGCTTAGACGGACTACAGGCTGATTTAGCCTCCTTAGACGCACTCTTGCAAAGTGCGCGGGAGATGGACGATCCTGTCGGGGAATACCAAATTGAAAAGCGCAAGAGCTCGATTGAAGCCGAACTCAAAGCACTTACTGCTGCACAAGAGAGGAAGGCAAGCGTTGCGCTATTTTTTGGCGGAAAACCCGTTCTCGGTTCAAGGGGCATATCGGCTGATTTCGCTGGACATATGCTGGAGTACTTTCAAGATCTGGTGTCACGCGCATTTGCGTCTAATGAGCTAGGGTCACTTGGAGAGCGCGGCCCTATCCCGAAGAGGCAGGCCACCGACCTTATGGTGACGCAATTAACGAGGGGGTCCTTCGGCTTTGTGTTAGACGAACTCTCTGATCAAGCAGTGCTTGAGGACACGGCACTTAAGGCAATGGTCGAGGAGATTGTCACTATTGTAGAAAAAGTGGCGTCGTCCAACGAAATTGATTTCGAAGAAGTTGCTGAGCAGTTAGATCCACGAATGCTAATTTCCCTCAAAAACTTTTTCGTGACGCTCGATACAGCAGAAGCCACGGTTCGTCTTGTAGATGATGTTGCAGACATCACGCTCGATCAACCTGCTGTGCATCGAGCACGCTTGAGGACCGAAGCCACTTCAATAGATGAAGCCGATCTATTGATTGAAGGAGTACTAGTCGGCTTCCTACCCGAGCATAGAAAGTTTGAAATACAAGTAGGTCAGACCTTGACACTTTACGGCTCCGTCTCAAAGGAAGCAGCAGAGCAATATGCGCAACTTGTCGCGCGGGGCGAAAATCCTGAGCGTCAAACGTGGCAAGTGCGAATTAGACAGCGCACGATTACGCCACTAAATCGCCCCCCAAGGGACGTAAATCGGCTGCTTGAGTTTGTTGGGCGCGCAAATATATAACCTCTCGGTCAACCGGGCCTTGCGCATAAAGCCGCGCAAGGCCGATTACCTCAAGTGTTGAACGGCGCTTTGACTGCTTAGGCCCGAAGACCTGACATATGGAACGGTCAGCCTAACCGGCGGCCCAGGCCGACAACCAGACTCACGCCCCGGTCGGACCGAATGACCGGAATGGGTTGCGGACTCAGCCTGAGTTTCTACCGCTTAACTAAATTACTGACCTCCATTTCTCATGGTTCTGAGGCCCCCGCTCAGGGCTTTCTCGCTCACACCTGCACCGGCATCTGCAGCCGCCTCATCGCCAGCGCCGCTGCCGCAGTACGGGTTTCCACACCCAGCTTCTCGAACAGGTTGTCCATATGCTTGTTGATCGTGCGGTGGCTGATGCCCAGGATGTCGCCGATATCGCGGTTGGTTTTGCCGTGGATCACCCAGTACAGCACTTCGGCTTCACGCAGGGTGAGCTTGAACGAGTCCACCAGGACTTTTGTGATGGCGACGTCGCTTTCCTCGTGCAATACCAGCAGGCACTCGCCCTCATCGGTGTGGCCATGCAGGGCGCAGACCATGCGGCCTTCGTCTCCCCGGATTTCCAGGGGTGCGGGGGGTTGGGGTTTGGTGAGCGCGGTGTGTAGCCATGCGTGTATGCGCGCGGCCAGACCGTGTTCATCCTCGCCGCCATATTTTTGCAGCAGGGTTCGCGCCAGCGGGGTTTGCCACACCAGCGCGCCATCGGTTGGCCGCATCGATACGCAGGCCTGGCCGTAGGCATCCAGCACGCTGCGCGCCTGCTGCGTCTGGCGGGCGCTCTGCACGTGAGCGGCAATGCGCGCCAGAACTTCGGCGGGGCGGATGGGCTTGGTGACGTAGTCGGAACTGCCTGCGGCAAACGCCGCCACCACGTGCTCGGCATCGGTGAGCCCGGTCATGAAGATGATGGGGATCGGCTCGGTGATCGGGTCGGCCTTCAGGTGGCGGGCCACCTCGAAGCCGTCCATGCCGGGCATAACGGCATCGAGCAGGATGACGTCGGGCAGGCTCTGGCGCGCGCGCTGCAGCGCGCTTTCGCCGTTGGTGGCGACCAGCACCACATAGCCGGCCTCGTCCAGCGCGTCGTAGAGGAGGGAAAGATTCTCGGGCACATCGTCCACGATCAGGACGACATCCTCGTTCATGCGGTCAATGGCCGGCATCGGTGCTCTTTCGCAGAATTTCCTTCATCGCCTCGAACTGGAATCGCCGGGCCAGCACCCGCATCACCTGGACGAACTCGGCATGCACCGGGTCCAGCTGCTCGATCTCGTCGAGTTTATTCAGGATGCCGCGCATGTAGCCCAGGTCGATCAATTCGCTCAGCGCCGCCCTGTACTCGGGGCCGGGGGGCGTGACGCGCTGGGCCGGCGTGGCGGGCGAAGGCGCAGCCGCCGACGACAGGTCGGCCCGGATCCATTCCAGGTTGAGGCGTTTGCCGAGCCAGTCGAGCAGCTCGTCGACACGGAAAGGCTTGGTGATGAAGTCCTCGCCCGAGATGCCGACGTCGTTTTCCGCGCCCTTCTCGAATGCATTGGCCGAGATGATGGCAATCCCGGCATCCGTCAGCCCTTCCGTGCGGATGCGGCGCAAGGTTTCCCAGCCATCCAGGCCCGGCATGGCCAGGTCCAGAAAGATGACGTCGGGGCAGAACCTGGGAATGTCTTCCAGACATTGCTGCCCCGTGGACGCCTGGGCCACCTGGAAGCCCAGCGGTTCCAGGATGTTGGCCAGCAGCTCCCGGTCCACGTGCTCGTTGTCCACCACCAGGATGCGGCGACGCAGGCCCACATAACCGATGCGCGGTGCCAGCGGATATTCCTTCATCAGCTGTTTGGCACGGATGCTGGGCAGAAACAGCCGGACATCGAACCGGCTCCCCTCCCCCGGCCTGCCCGCCACGCTCAGTTCGCCCCCCATCAGGTCGGTGAGCATGCGGGCGATGGTCAGCCCCAGGCCAGTGCCGCCCGTAGCCCCAACGTGGGCTGCGCTGCCGCGGGAGAACGGCTCGAAGATGTTGCCGACTTCTTCCGGCGTGATGCCGGGGCCGGTGTCCTCGATGGAGAAAAAAGCCATTTCGCGCTGATGGCGCAGGCGCAGCGTCACACGACCGCTGACGGTGAACTTGACGGCATTGCCCAGGATGTTGAGCAGAATCTGGCGCAGGCGTTTTTCGTCGGCACGCACCATGGCGGGCAGCGGCCCTTCCGGCAGATAGTGGAAATCCAAGCCCTTCTGCCGCGCCTGCTGCTCGAACATGCCGACGAGCTGCTGGATGAAATCGGCGAAGTCCAGCGGGCGCACGTTCAGCGTGAGCTTGCCGCTCTCGATGCGGGCGATGTCCAGCGTGCCTTCGATCAGCGACAGCAGGTGGTCGCCGCTACGGCGGATGACGTTGATTGCCTGGCGGCGGTTGGGCGGGATCATTTGGTCCTGATCCAGAATCTGGGCATAGCCAAGGATGCTGTTGAGCGGCGTGCGCAGCTCATGGCTGATCGAGGTGATGTAGCGGCTCTTGGCCTGGTTGGCGTGCTCCGCCAGTTGCTTGGCATTCTGCAGCAGTTCGTCGGTGCGGCGGTGGGAATCGATTTCCTGCATCAAGAGCTGCGTCTGGCGATTGGACTCCAGCTGCGCCACCTGCCGGCTCTTGTGGGTGAGCACCAGCCACCAGGCGACGACGCCGGACACCAGCAGCAACGCGGCAAACGCGCGCTGGTAGGACTGCTGTAAAGCGGGCAGCAGCGCAGCCGCCGCGTCGCCCAGGGCCAGCACCTCCTGGTAGTAGAGCAGGCCCACCAGCAACACCAGGAACGGCACCACGCCCGCCATCAGCAGCAGATAGTGGCCCAGCCCGGCATCCAGATACGGCTGCGCCCGCTTGGGCAGGCAGCGTTCCAGCAAGGCGGCCCATTGCTCGCCGAGCCGGGCCTGCGGCTTGCACAAATCATGGCAGCGCGCATCCAGTGTGCAGCAAAGCGAACAGATGTGATCCTGATAGGCCGGGCAGCGGGCCATGTCCTCGACTTCGTAGGCCTTGCCGCAGATGCAGCAGCCGAGGGTGGACGCCGGCGTGGCACCGGGTGCCGGGGTGTCGTGGCGCGCGATGTAGTAGCGCCCGCTGGTGAGCCAGGCGATCAGCGGCGAACAGATCAACGCCGCGCCCAGTGCGATGAAGATGGCGAAGGGCTGTACCGCGTCGCCGAACAGGCCGACGTAGGCGGCGACCGACAGCCCCGAGGCGATGCCCATGGCACCCACCCCCACCGGGTTGATGTCATACAGATAGGCGCGGCGGAACTCGATGCCGGGGGGCGACAGGCCGAGCGGCTTGTTGATCACCAGGTCCGCCACCACCACCATCATCCACGCCACCGCTACGTTGGAATACAAGCCCAGCACCCGACCCAGCGCCTGGAACACGTCCATCTCCATCAGCATCAGCGCGATCAGGATATTGAACACCACCCACACCACCCGGCCGGGATGGCTGTGGGTGAGGCGGGCGAAGAAATTGGACCAGGCCAGCGAGCCGGCATAGGCGTTGGTGACGTTGATCTTGAGCTGGGAAATCACCACGAACAGGACCGTGGCCGCGACCGCCCAGCCGTAATCGGGAAACACGTAGCTGTAGGCGATGAGGTACATCTGGTTCGGGTCCACCGCGCGCTCCACCGGCACCAGATGGCTGATGGCGAGCCAGGCCAGCAGCGCGCCACCGAGCATCTTGATCACCCCCGGCACCGCCCAGCCGGGGCCGCCCACCAGCACGCTGGCCCACCAGCGGCGACGATTGGCCGGGGTGTATTCCGGCATGAAACGCAGGTAGTCCACCTGCTCGCCCATCTGCGTGATCAGCGCCAGCCCTACCGCCATGGCCGCGCCGAACAGATGGATGTCGAAGCCGGCGCTGCCGTTGCCCGCATAGCCGACGATGCCGGCGAACGCGCCCGGCTCCTTGGCCAGCAGAAAAACAAAGGGCAGCACCAGCATCACCAGCCAGATGGGCTGGGAGATCGTCTGCAGGCTGCTGATGACGGTGACACCATGCGTGACCATGGGAATCACCACCAGCGCGCAGATCAGGTAGCCCCACGCCGGCGGAATGCCGAACGCCAGTTCCAGGGCATAGGCCATGATGGCCGCTTCCAGCGCAAAGAAGATGAAGGTGAAGCACGCGTAGATCAACGACGTGAGCGTCGACCCGAGATAGCCGAAGCCCGCGCCCCGCGTCAGCAAATCCATATCCAGTCCATAGCGGGCGGCGTAGATACACACCGGCAGGCCCGCCAGGAAAATGATCAGGCCGGTGGCGAGGATGGCCAGCGCTGCGTTAAGAAAGCCGTAGTTCACCAGCAGCGTCGCGCCCACCGCCTCCAGCACCAGGAAGGCCGCCGCGCCGAACGCGGTGTTGGCCACCCGCGACTCGGTCCATTTACGATAGCTGCGCGGCGTAAAGCGCAGCGCGTAATCCTCCATGGTCTCGTTGGCGACCCAGGTGTTGTAGTCGCGGCGGACCTTGACGACGCGCTGGCGCGCCTTGGGCGGAGCGTTCTGCGCGATCCGTTCCATCCGTCAGCGGGCCCGCGCCGGGAACCTGCACGCGCGACGGCAGCCAGAACGGCGGTCTGTGTGCCTGGTTGCGCGGTCCTGGCCGGACATGGTTTTCTCCCAACAAGCGGTGCGGTTCGATCGGATGCCCAGAACCCTTTAAGCAAGCGATGTTCCAGCTTGCTGGCCGCTGACCAGCCTTTGTTTTGTAGGGGGAGTCAGAAATCAAACGGCCATGCGGCCTTCGATCACGCACCACGCTTGAACAGCCCGCACCATGTACGGGCACGAAAGCGCTCATGACAGCGGGCGCGCACGCCGCGCTTTATTTCCGTTCTTGCCAGTGACACGCCTGCTTATGCCATCAACAAACCCTGACGCGCGAACAACCAGAGCTGCTGCCATGTCAGTTCGCGCAAGCGCTCCAGCGGCAGGTCCACACCCGATTGCGCCAGCGACGCCTGCATCTGGAGCGTGAGTTCATCGACCGTTCGGCGGCCGTCCAGCCAGCCCAGCAGCAGCCGGCCCGGTGGGTCCAGGTCCATCGCGACATGGCGCGCGCCGCTGACCACCCAGCTGGGCGTGCTGGTCTGCTGACGCGCCAGCGCATGAGCGGCTGGGCGTTCGCCCGGCTCGGCAGCCGTTGGGCCGCTCCACACCGTGGGCATGACGCCGTGGGTGGCGACCAACTGGAACAGGGCTTCGCTGAAACCGCGCTCGTCGGTGTCGTCCGGCACACCGTAGTCGGCCATCACCTGGCGGGCCGCACCGAGCAGATCCGGATAGCTCGACGCGCCGGGATACGCTGCAGACAAAACCATCACCGCCGCCTTCATCAACGGTAGGGCGACATGAAAGGTATTGCCGGCAGGATTGACGAAGGCCTGCTCCGTTGCCGCCTCGAGGTCGATTTCCTCGTTGCTGGCAAGATCGGAATAAAGGGACAGCTCGCTCAAGGCTGCGGCCTGCGGCGGCTGGGCGCAGGCCGCATCGGCGCGCGCAATCAGGGCACGGCGAAAGCGCGTGCCGAGCGCGTCGTCGAGCGCGGATTCGGCATCCAGCCAGCGGCCGGCCATGCTCTCGGGAACCAGGCCCCAGGCGTCCTCGAGCTCGACCACGGCGCGGCGCGGGCCGGCTTCGCCGACATAGCGCAGGTTGTGCTGGTCGAGTTGCGTCGCGAATTCGCCGAAGGTCATCGGCGCGTTGAAGTCGGCAAGATATTCGTGGAACAGATAGGACGGCGCGGCCGTCTTCAGGTAGGCGACTTCCTTCAGCAAACCGGGGTCGCTCCATTCGGCCGCCAAGTCGTCCAGCACGCGCAGCGCCTGCTGGAAGCGTTCGGGCGCAGGAAGGTCGGCCGACGTGCGCGCGGTCAGCGCGGCGCGCAGCGGCTGCAGCTTTTCCCAGCCGGCGGACACGTTGAAACTGACGTAAGCCACGCCCTGCGGCGACAGGTGGCGCCGGCAGACGTCGAGCAAAGCCTGCTGCACCGCAGGCGGCACCCAGGAAAACACCCCATGGGCAATGATGTAGTCGAATTCGCCCAGATCGTCCGGCAGCGCGGCGAGGTCGCCGTGCAGGATGCAGACATTGGGCAGCCCCAGCGCCTGGATGAACGCCGCACCCGCCTCGGCCTGGACGCGCGACAACTCGACTCCGACGCAGTCGGATTCGGGCCAGCGCCAGGCCAACGGAATCAGGTTGCCGCCCTGCGCGCAACCCAGTTCGAGGATGCGCGCTTGGCTCGGATCAGGCGCGTCGAAGCCGTGCAGCTTCGCCACCGCCGCAAGGAAATCCGGCTGGGTCTCGGGCAGTGGCAGGCTGTCGTAGGGGAGTTCGTCGTAGCTGGCGAGGGTGTCCATGGCGGCGATTGTAGCGCCGCTCACCGGCCTGTCATTGCGCGGCGCGGAGCACTCACTGAGTAGTGAGTGGCTTTGCCGGACCACGGACCGTTGGCCGGGGGTAGCCCGGCCAACGGTCAGTAGCCATGCGAAAGCACTAACTACTCGGTCGTGCTTCGCGCCTAACCTGCACCGGATTGCTTCGGCGCTACGCGCCTCGCAAAGAACGGCGATGTACTGGCCGGCGGACGCTCAGTGTCCGCGCGTACCCGGCTTGGCCGAGAACAGCGCCGCCTGCGGACGCGGCTTGCGCGCCTGGGTCGACTGCCCCGGTGCGCCGCTGCGGCCGCCTGCCGGCTTGGCGCCGGCGCTGGCGGGTTTGGCCTGCGACGAACGGCCGGCGCCACTGCGGCCGCCGGGTTGGCCGCCGCGTCCGGCGCCCTGCCCCTGACGCGGACCGCCGCGGCCCTGCGGGGGGCGCGGCGGACGCTCGTCGGACATCAGGTCGGCCTTGGCCGGCGCCACGAAGCCGGGTTCGATTTCCACGCGCACGATCGAGCGCTTGATCAGCTTCTCGATGTCGCGCAGATAGCTCATTTCCTCGTCATCGACCAGCGACAGCGCCGAGCCGGTGGTGCCGGCGCGGCCGGTGCGGCCGATGCGGTGCACGTAGTCTTCCGGCACGTTGGGCAGTTCGAAGTTGACCACCTGCGGCAGCTGGTCGATGTCGATGCCGCGCGCGGCAATGTCGGTTGCCACCAGCACGCGCACGCCACCGTCCTTGAAGCTGGCCAGCGCCTTGGTACGCGCCCCCTGGCTCTTGTTGCCGTGGATCGCGGCGGCGCTGATGCCGTCCTTGATCAGCTTTTCGGCCAGCTTGTTGGCACCGTGCTTGGTGCGGGTGAACACCAGCACCTGCTGCCAGTCGTGGTGCTTGATCAGGTGCGCCAGCAGATCGCGCTTATGCGCCTGCGGCACCCGGTGCATCGACTGCTCGATGACTTCCACCGTGGTGTTGCGGCGCGCGACTTCGACGCTCTTCGGGTTGTGCAAGAGGCCGTTGGCGAGCGTGCGGATATCGTCGGAGAAGGTCGCCGAGAACAAGAGGTTCTGGCGCTGCTTCGGCAGCACCGCGAGCACTTTCTTGATGTCGCGGATGAAGCCCATGTCCAGCATGCGGTCGGCTTCGTCGAGCACCAGGATTTCGACGCCGGACAGGTCCACCGTCTTCTGCCCCATGTGGTCCAGCAGGCGACCCGGCGTCGCCACCAGGATGTCAACGCGCGATTTGAGCGCCTTGAACTGCGGATTGATGTTGACGCCGCCGAACATCACCATCGAGGTGAGCGACAGGTATTTGCCGTAGGTCTTGACCGATTCCTCGACCTGCGCGGCGAGTTCGCGCGTCGGCACCAGGATCAGGCAGCGCGGACGGCCCGGCTTGCTTTGGGCAACCTGGGTCGACAGGTGATGCAGGATCGGCAGCGTGAAGCCGGCGGTCTTGCCGGTGCCGGTCTGCGCGGCGGCGAGCAGGTCGCCGCCTTCGAGCACCTGCGGAATCGCCTGCGCCTGGATCGGGGTGGGCGTGGTGTAGCCGGCATCGGCAATCGCACGCATGATGGGTTCGGCCAGTCCAAGACTGGCAAAAGTTGTTTCAGTAGTCATGTAGTTTTTTCCTGCGACGGCCTGTCACGTTTGCAGTGACACCAATCGAGGCAGACGAATAGGGGATCGTGAGATCGAGGTAAAAGAACCGCGCACCGATTGGCAGGGTGCGGGAGGCCGCACTATACCGGCTGGACCGCGGGGCGGCAATGCATTTCTCGACGGGCATCGTTGCGCAAACGCTGTTCAATGGGGTGTAGCCGCTTTCCGCTTGCTCAGGGCAAGCCAGCCGGCCTCTGTTACTTGCTTGACAAGCTCGGCCTGACCCGGCCAGACTGCCTCATGCGTTCGTTCCGGATATTCCTTGCGCTGCTGATCGCCCTTGCCCTCCCGGCACAGGCGCTGGCTGATGCGCGCATGGCCGTTGACTGTTGTCCGGTTTCCGCGGAGGCAGAAGCGGCGCCGGAGACCCTGTCAACCGGACACGATTGCTGCCACGAGGACGATGCAGGCGGCGCCGGCAAGACCTGCAACGCGGCCTCATGTTGTCCGTGTGGCGCCCACCTTGCGCTGACCTTCCACATCTTCCTGACCGCCACGCACGAACGCGTGCACACCCTCGCCGTCTTCTCCACCCAGCCATATCCGGCGCCGCCAGACACGCACTGGCGTCCACCTGCTTCCCGCGCTGCCCTGATCTGAGCCCCGCGCCCCGGCGCGGGACAACGACGCGTTGCGTCGCACGGTACTGGAGCAGGACCATGTCTTTAAAATTGCCTTATTGGCATGCCGCCCCGTTGTGGGCGGCATGGATAGCGAGTGCGGGCGCATCGTCGCTCGGCTTCGACGATGCGCTGACGCGGGCGCTGCAGGAAACGCCGGCGCTGTCGGCCAGCGCGAGCCGGATCGACGCGGCGCGACAGCGCGCGATCCCGGCAGACGCCCTGCCCGATCCGCAACTCACGCTGGGGCTGGCCAATGTGCCGGTCGACAGCGACGACCGCTTCAGTCTCGACAGCGACCCCATGACCATGCGCACGATCGGCGTGATGCAGGCCTTCCCCAACGCCGCCAAGCGCGGCGCGCGTGCCGGCGCGGCGCGGGGGCGGGTCGGTCTGGCCGAGGCCGGGATGCAGGTGGTGCGCCAGACCGTGCTGCGGCAAACCGCGCAGGCGTGGATCCGGCGCCATGCCGCCGAGGCGCAGTTGCAGCACATTGCCGCCCTCTACGATGAAAACCGCCTGTTCGACGCCGCGGTGCGAGCGCGCCTGGCGGGCGGCGGCGGCATGGCAAGCGATGCCGTGCTGCCGCGCGAGGAAGCCGCGCTGATTGCCGAGCGCGAGGACGCGCTCAACGCGCGCCGCATCCAGGCCATCGCCGCGCTGCGGCGCTGGGTCGGCGACGCTGCCGACTGGCCGCTCACGGGCGCGCCGCCGAAGTGGCCGATCGATCACGCCAGCCTCGCGCATCGCCTCGAACAGCATCCCGAACTGGCCCTGTACAGCCACGAAGCGCGTGTGCTCGACGCCGAAATCGATGTCGCAAAGGCGGCAACCCGGCCCGACTGGCGCCTGGGGCTGGTGTACCAGCAGCGCGGTTCTCAGTTCGGCAACATGGCCGGCATCGAACTCGGCTTCGATCTGCCGGTGTTTGCGTCCACCCGCCAGGGCCCGCTGATTGCCGCGCGGGTGGCCGAGCGCACCGCGCTCGACGCCGACTACCAGGCGCAATTGCGCGCCCACACCGCCGAACTCGACGCCGATCTGGCCGAGTATCGGCGGCTCGACCGGGCACTCACCCGCCAGCACGCAGTGCTGCTGCCGCTGGCGCAGGAGAAAGTGGCGCTGATGCAGGCCGCCTGGCGCGGCGGCCGGGGCAGCCTGGCCGAACTGATCGGCGCACGGCGCGCGCGCATCGACGCCGAACTCAAGGCCATCGAACTTGCGGGGGCGCGCGACGAAATGGCCGCCCGCCTCCACTTCACCTATGCCCAGCCCGACGAATCCGGAGTCCAGCCATGAACCCCCCTGCTCTCAAAACCCTTGTCGGGCGTCTCGCCGCCGCCGTCGTGCTGATCGCGCTGGGCGCGGCCGGCGCCATGCTGTGGACCCAGACCCAACACCCGCAGCCCGTCGCGTCCGACACCACCGCGGCACCCGCCGACGAACGCAGCGTGCTCTACTGGTACGACCCGATGGTGCCGGCGCAACGATTCGACAAGCCCGGCAAGTCGCCCTTCATGGACATGGAGCTGGTGCCCAAGTACGCCGACGAGGGGGGCGACGCCGCCAGCGTGCGCATCGACCCCAGCGTCACGCAGAACCTGGGGATGCGGCTTGCCCCGGTCACCCGCACCGACATTTCGGACACGCTGCACGCCACCGGCCTGGTGCGTTACAACGAACGCGACATCGCCATCGTGCAGGCGCGCAGCGGCGGCTACGTCGAGCGGGTGGCGCGCCTGGCGCCGGGCGACGTGGTCAAAGCTGGCACCCTCATCGCCGAACTGCTGGTGCCGCAGTGGGCGGCGGCGCAACAGGAATACCTGGCACTGAAGGCCATCGGCGACGCCGAGCTGACCGCGGCCGCCGAGGCACGGATGCGACTCGCCGGGATGCCGGAACGACTGATCCGCGAGGTGAAGACAAGCGGCCGGGTGAAGGACCGGATCGCGATCACCGCCCCCATCGGCGGCGAGTTGCAGTCGCTCGACGTGCGGCCCGGCATGACGCTTTCCGCCGGGCAGACGCTGGCGCGCATCAACGGCATTGCGAGCGTATGGCTCGATGTGGCGGTGCCGCAGGCGCAGGCGGGCCAGGTGCGCACCGGGCATACCGCCGAGGCGCGCTTCGCCGCATTCCCCGGCGAGACCGTCACTGGCCGGGTCATCGCCATCCTGCCGGGCGTCGATCCGGCGGCTCGCGCGCTCACCCTTCGCATCGAACTGCCCAACCGCGACAGCCGCATCCGCCCCGGCCTCAGCGCCGAGGTGCAGATCGCGGGAACGCCCGCGTCCGCGCTCACCGTGCCGAGCGAGGCGGTGATCCGCAGCAGCCGCCGCGCGCTGGTGATCGTGGCGGAAGACCAGGGACGCTACCGCCCGGTCGAAGTCACGCTCGGCCGTCAGGCGAATGACCGCACCGAAGTGCTGACGGGGCTTGCCGAAGGCCAGCAGGTGGTCGCCAGCGGGCAGTTCCTGATCGATTCCGAAGCCAGCCTGCAGGGCGTGCTCGACCGCCTCGCCGCCGCACCGGACAGCGGCGCGCCCGCTATGCCGCTGCATGAGGCCGACGCGGTGATCGAGGACATCGACGGCGAGGAAGCGACGCTCGCGCATGGCCCGTTCGAATCGCTGTCGATGCCGGGCATGACCATGGTCTTTCCGCTGGCGCGCCCCGAACTCGCGCAGGGGCTGAAAGCCGGCGACCGGGTGCGCGTCGGCGTGCGCCAGACCGACGACGGGCTGCGGGTCGAGAAGCTCGACAAGACCGGAGGCGCAAAATGATCGCGGCCCTGATCCGCTGGTCGGTGGGCAACCGTTTCCTGGTACTGCTGGCGACGCTGTTCGTCGTGGCCTGGGGGGTGTGGGCGGTGAAGACGACGCCGATCGATGCACTGCCCGACCTGTCCGACGTGCAGGTCATCATCCGCACACCCTATGCCGGGCAGGCGCCGCAGATCGTCGAGAACCAGGTCACCTATCCGCTCGCCACCACCATGCTGTCGGTGCCGGGCGCGAAGACGGTGCGCGGCTACTCGTTTTTCGGCGACAGCTATGTGTACGTGATTTTCGAGGACGGCACCGACCTGTACTGGGCGCGTTCGCGCGTGCTGGAATATCTCAGCCAGGTGCAGGGCCGGCTGCCCGCCGGCGCCAAACCCGCCCTCGGACCGGATGCGACCGGCGTCGGCTGGATCTACCAGTACGCGCTGGTGGACAAGAGCGGCCGTCACGACCTGGCGCAGCTGCGCTCGATCCAGGACTGGTTTCTCAAATACGAGCTGAAGACCCTGCCGAACGTGGCCGAAGTCGCCACCATCGGCGGCATGGTCAGGCAGTATCAGGTGGTGCTCGACCCGGTGAAGCTGGCCGCCTACGGCATCCCGCACCCGATGGCCATCAATGCCATTCGCGGCGCCAACGAGGAGAGTGGCGGGGCGCTGCTGGAGCTTGCCGAAACCGAATACATGGTGCGCGCCAGCGGTTATCTCGAGAGCCTGGCCGACTTCCGCGCCATCCCGCTCAGGCTGGCGGGCACCACGCCGGTGACGCTGGGCGACGTGGCGACGATCCGCACCGGCCCCGAAATGCGACGCGGCATCGGCGAACTCGACGGCGAGGGCGAGGCCGTCGGCGGCGTGGTGATCCTGCGCTCCGACCAGAACGCACGCGAGACCATCGCGGCGGTCAAGGGCAAGCTCGAAGCGCTGAAGCCCGGCTTACCGCCGGGCGTCGAGATCGTCACCACCTACGACCGCAGCGCACTGATCGACCGCGCCATCGACAATCTCAGCCAGAAGCTCATCGAGGAGTTCATCGTGGTGGCGCTGGTGTGCGTGCTGTTCCTGTGGCACCTGCGCTCCTCGCTGGTGGCAATCATCTCGCTGCCGCTGGGCGTGCTGATCGCCTTCATCGTCATGCGCCAGCAGGGCATCAACGCCAACATCATGTCGCTCGGCGGCATCGCGATCGCCGTCGGCGCGATGGTCGACGGCGCCGTGGTGATGATCGAAAACGCGCACAAGCACATCGAGGCCTGGCAGCGTAAACACCCCGGCGAAACCCTGCGGGGCGATGCGCACTGGCGGGTGATCGTCGAGGCCGCCAGCGAGGTCGGCCCGGCGCTGTTTTTCTCGCTGCTCATCATCACCCTGTCGTTCATACCGGTGTTCACGCTGGAAGCGCAGGAAGGCCGCCTGTTCGGACCACTCGCCTTCACCAAGACCTATGCGATGGCGGCGGCCGCCGCGCTGTCGGTGACGCTGGTGCCGGTGCTGATGGGCTACTGGATCCGCGGCCGCATCCCGGACGAAACGAAGAACCCGCTCAACCGCTGGATGATCCGTGCCTACCGGCCGCTGCTCGACGCAGTGCTTGCGCACCCCAAAACCACCCTGGTGGTCGCCGCACTGGTGTTTCTCAGCGCGGCGTGGCCGATCAGCCGCCTCGGCGGGGAGTTCCTGCCGCCGCTCGACGAGGGCGACCTGCTCTACATGCCGAGCGCGCTGCCGGGACTGTCGGCGCAGAAAGCGTCCGAACTGCTGCAGCAGACCAACCGCCAGATCCGCAGCGTGCCCGAAGTGGCGAGCGTCTACGGCAAGGCCGGGCGCGCCGAGACCGCCACCGATCCGGCACCGCTGGAAATGTTCGAGAGCATCATCCAGTTCAAGCCGCGCGAGCAGTGGCGGCCGGGAATGACGCCGGAAAAGCTGGTCGAGGAACTCGATCGCGCGGTGCAGGTGCCGGGGCTGGCCAACATCTGGGTACCGCCCATCCGCAACCGCATCGACATGCTCGCCACCGGCATCAAGAGCCCGGTCGGGGTGAAGATCGCCAGCGCCAGCCTGGCCGACATCGACCGCGTCGCGCAGCAGGTCGAGCGTATCGCCGCCACCGTGCCGGGGGTGTCGTCCGCGCTCGCCGAACGGCTCACCGGCGGACGCTACGTCGATATCGTCATCGACCGCGCCGCTGCCGCGCGCTACGGCCTCAACGTTGCCGACGTGCAGTCGGTGGTGGCGAGCCTGATCGGCGGCGAAAACATCGGTGAGACCGTCGAGGGACTGGCGCGTTATCCGATCAACGTGCGCTACCCACGCGAATGGCGCGACACCCCCGAAAAACTCGCCGCGCTGCCCATCCTCACCCCCGGCGGCAGCCAGATCACCCTCGGCATGGTGGCTGCGGTCAGGCTCAGCGAGGGTCCGCCGATGCTGAAAAGCGAGAATGCGCGGCTGTCGGGCTGGGTCTACGTCGACGTGCGCGGACGCGATCTCGCATCCACCGTGGCCGACCTGCAGCAGGCCGTGGCCGCCGGCGTCCAGCTCGAACCCGGCATGAGCATCGCCTATTCCGGCCAGTTCGAATTCATGCAGCGCGCCAACGCGCGGCTGAAAGCGGTGGTGCCGGCCACCCTGGCGATCATCTTCGTGCTGCTCTACCTCACCTTCCGCCGCATCGACGAGGCGCTGCTGATCATGGCAACGCTGCCGTTCGCGCTGACCGGCGGCGTATGGTTCCTCTACGCGATGGGTTACAACCTGTCGATCGCGACCGGCGTCGGTTTCATCGCGCTGGCCGGCGTCGCCGCCGAATTCGGCGTCATCATGCTGCTGTATCTGAAAAACGCCTGGACCGCGCAGCAGGCTACCGGGCAGACGGGCGAGGCAGGCCTGCAGGACGCGATCCGCGAAGGCGCGGTGCAGCGCGTGCGGCCGAAAGCCATGACCGTGGCGGTGATCGTCGCCGGCCTGCTGCCGATCATGATCGGTAGCGGCACCGGCAGCGAGGTGATGAGCCGCATCGCCGCTCCGATGATCGGCGGCATGGTGAGCGCGCCGCTGCTGTCGCTGTTCGTCGTCCCGGCGGCCTACTGGCTGATGCGCCGGCGCGCCGCTGCCAGCGACAAGCCGGCTGGAACGGCATCCGCCGCGCACTGAAGCCAAGCAGTCCAAAAGCAAAAAGCCCCGGAAACCGGGGCTTTTTGTTTGCATGATGCAGTGTTCGGGCTGGTGGGCAGTACAGGGTTTGAACCTGTGACCCCCGCCGTGTGAAGGCGATGCTCTACCGCTGAGCTAACTGCCCCGAAGCGGCGCGAATTAAACCACATCCGACCCGGCGAGGTCAATTTCAGGCCCCCCGATCCGGTAAAATGGCCCCTTTTTCCGCCCGGCCCCGCCATGATCCGCACCCGCTTCGCCCCTTCTCCCACCGGTTTCCTGCATATCGGCGGCGCGCGCACCGCGCTGTTTTCGTGGGCGTTTGCGCGGCATCACGGCGGACAGTTCATCCTGCGGATCGAAGACACCGACATTGCGCGCTCGACCCCCGAGGCGGTGCAGGCGATTCTCGACGGCATGGCCTGGCTGGAGCTGAGCCACGACGAAGGCCCGTTCTACCAGACCCAGCGCCTGTACCGCTACAAGGACGTGATCGAGCAGATGCTGGCCGCCGGCCAGGCGTATCACTGCTATTGCAGCACTGAAGAGCTCGACGCGATGCGCGAGGCGCAGCGCGCGCGCGGAGAGAAGCCGCGCTACGACGGCCGCTGGCGTCCTGAAGAAGGCAAAACGCTGCCGGTGCCGCCTGCAGGCGTGCAGCCGGTGGTGCGCTTCAAAAATCCGCTGGAAGGCGTGGTGGCGTGGAAGGACCTGGTCAAGGGCGTGATCGAGTTTTCGAATACGGAGCTCGACGACCTCATCATCGCGCGCAACGACGGCACGCCCACCTACAACTTCTGCGTGGTGGTCGACGACTGGGACATGCAGATCAGCCACGTCATCCGCGGCGACGACCACGTCAACAACACGCCGCGCCAGATCAATATTCTGAAAGCGCTGGGCGCGACGGTGCCGCAATACGCCCACCTGTCGATGATCCTCGGCGACGACGGCACCAAGCTGTCCAAGCGCCACGGCGCGGTGTCGGTGATGCAGTATTCCGACGAAGGCTATCTGCCGGAAGCGGTGATCAACTACCTCGCGCGGCTCGGCTGGTCGCATGGCGACGCCGAGTTGTTCAGCCGCGAAGAATTCGTGCAGTGGTTCGACCTCGACCACATCACACCCTCAGCCGCGCAGTTCAATACCGAAAAGCTGCGCTGGCTCAACCAGCAGTACATCAAGGCGGCCGACGACGCACGGCTGGCCGGTCTCGTGCGTCCCTTCCTCGTGCGCAACGGCGCCGACCCGGACAACGGCCCCGACCTTTCAGCCGTGTGCGCACTGGTGAAGGAGCGCGCCGCGACGATCGAGGAACTGGGCGACGCCGCCACGCTGTTCTACCGCACCCTGCACCCCACGCCGGAGCTGCTGGCGCAGCACGTCACGCCCGAGGTGCTGCCGGCACTGGCCGATCTGGCCAGCCGCTTCGAGGCGCTGACCTGGGAGCGCAGCGCGATCAGCGCCGCGTTCAAGGAAACCCTGGCCACCCATGGCCTGAAGATGCCGAAGCTGGCGATGCCGGTGCGCGTGCTGGTGACCGGCGAACCCCAGACCCCGGCGATCGACGCGACGCTGGAACTGATTGGCAAGGACAAGGTGGTTACGCGCCTGAAAGCGGCACTGTAGGCCGCCACAGGCAGGAACGTTTCCGCTATAATGCGCGCTGTTTTTCGCCGCTGTAGCTCAGTTGGTAGAGCAGCGCATTCGTAATGCGAAGGTCGCCAGTTCGATTCCGGCCAGCGGCACCAGTTGTAAAAAAACGCCGCTCAACGAGCGGCGTTTTTCATGGCGGCATCCCTATCTAGCTCGCCTGTGCCAGCAGAATATCGTCGATACGGCACGGCTTGTGCACGGCATAGCCCTGGACGTAGTCGACACCCACTTCGCGCAGCGCATCCAGAATTTCCGATGTTTCCACGTACTCGGCCACGGTCCGCATCCCGAGCGAGTGCCCGATGTCGTTCATCGACTTGACCATGGCGTAGTCGCTCGGGTTCAACAGCATATCCTTGACGAAACTGCCGTCGATCTTGAGGGTGTCGGTACGCAGGTTTTTCAGGTGCGCGTAGGAGGTATAACCGCTGCCGAAGTCATCCAGCGAGAACTTGCAGCCGTGGCGGCGCATTTCCCGGATGAAGTCCTGCGCGGCGCCATAACTTTCAATCGCTGCGCTTTCCGTGATCTCGAAAATGATCTTGTCAGTGGGAAAGTCGCTGGCCACCAGCACGCTCTGCAGATAGCGGGTGACCTCGGGGCTGCTGAGCGAGGTGGCAGACAGGTTGATGGCAAAGCCGCCCACGGACGCAAAAATGGCCTGGTTGGCGCCGATCCACTCGAACACCTTGCGCAGCACCCAGATGTCCACTTCGTGTGACCGCTGCAGCTGTTCCACTGCAGGGATGAAGTGTGAAGGATTGATCGCCAGCCCTTCGTCGCCATCGATGCCCAGAAGGATTTCGTAATACGGCAGCACGGCGAGGTCGGCACCGATCGGCATCACTTTCTGGCAACGCAGGTAGAGGCCGCTGCCCTGCAGTACGGAGTCGAGACGCCCGGCCCAGTCCATCAGGGATTCCTGGTTCTGCAATTGCGGACTGTCCTGCTCATAGGCCTGCATCCGGTTGCGGCCCTGGGCCTTGGCGGTGATGCACGCCGAATCGGCCCGCCGGATGGCTTCCACCGCCGAGATCCGGCCCGGATCGTATTCGCTGAGACCGATGTTGAAACCGATGCGATAACTGTGCTGTTCATGCTGGAAGTGGTAGTCCTTCACCCCATCGAGCAGCGTGGCGACGGCAGGGCACCCTGCGATGCGGCTGCAATTGGGCAACAGCAGCGCCAGCATGTCTTCCTGGAACAGGGCGACGGCCGCCTCGGGTCCGATGCGCCGCCGGATTTCGTCGGTCAGGCTGCGCGTCAGCCGCTCCACGGCGTCTTCGCCGCAGGTGTTGTGGATCAGGCGGAACTGGTCGAATTCGATGATGCCCACCACGTGCGCCTTGTCGGCTTCGTCCGGACCTGACTGCGCATGCAGACGCTGCATGAACCCCTTGCGGTTGAGCAGCCCCGACACCGGGTCGTGGCTTGCCTGGTACACCAGGCTTTGATAGGTCTCGTCGAACAGAGCCTGCTCCGAACGTTCCATCAGCGGCAGATCCAGATCCTTGCCGGGTTTGGCGAGGTCGTTCTGCAATTGCCTGGACAGTTCAGCGAGGGTGAACTCCAGCTTGCTGGTGGCGGAACGATTGGCAAAGGCACAGCTGGCCGGCGGTTCACTGACCCAGATCAGCTGCATCGGGACCCGGCTGCCTTCCAGACTGAAATCCCACCAGTCGCCCACCCGCAGACGCTCGGCCAGCCGGGTATGTGCCGGCATTTCACGCTTGCCCTGCGCCGTGGCAAGTTTGCCCGGCGGCACGAACACCATTGCGGATGCGCTTGCCGGCGCGGGGGTGCCCCCCATCAGACTGGCACCCAGTTCGTCCATGAACGACGCCAGCATGTTGGCATCCACATTGATCGTCGCCAGGGCCCGCTCGATTTCGCGCTGCAAAGCAAGGCCGGATCCGGCGCTGCCTGCGGCGGCTGCCGACTCCGGACTAAGGCAGTCAAACACCTTGTCCAGTAAGGCCAGACCCGCCTCCCAGGCTTCGCTGTGCGATCCATGACGCATCTCCAGCAGGACAAGATACTGGCGCCATCCTGCATCCAGCAGGCGCAGCAGCATGGCGGGCACCTCGCGCCCAGCCAGCCGCGCTTCCAACGCGGCGTTGACTCTGGAACGGGCAGCTCGAATCCGTTCGCGGCCCTCGCTGGCCTCCTGCAGGCGCGCGACGCGCGTCCGGCGAATCTGCAGAATCGGCAGCAAGACCTTTTCGAGGCTGTCGCGCACCATCTCGAACACGCCCGGGTCCGCGTCGGCCCGGCTACAGACACGGTCCACCAGCAGATACAGAAAACGTTGCAGCTTGGCGTCGAAAAACTTGCCCTTGTCATCTGCCGCAACGGCGTACTGCTCGATGAGGTTGAGCACCTGCCGGGCCGGATGGTCGGGGAGGGACGGAAAATCGGTGTCCTGCAACGCCAGCTTGAGGAGCGGTCGCTCCAGCCGCTTCACCAGCAATTCCACTTCGGAGCTGGGAACAAAGTCCGCCCGCGCCTGGTTGAACAGTGCCGACGTGGTATCCAGAATCTGCCGGTGAGCCGGGGCAAGGCGCTTGCCATCTCCCGCCGTCGACGCGATGCGCAGATCGATCTGCTCGGCAAGCGATGCGGGCGTCGGACTGCCCGCCACTGCAGTCTGGTTAGGCAGCGGCAAGCCCTCCAGCGCGGCCAGCAACTCGTGCAGGCTGGCTTCCGGCAACCCGGTGCCGGCGATCGGGCGCGTCTGGGCGTCATGTCCGACCAGTTGCCGGGCCGTCTGTTGCAGCCGGTTGACCATGGACAGGACTTCAGAGGACGCGACGGCATGCCCGGCGGGCTGGTCGCCCTGAAGGCTGGATCGCGTTGCCGCCGCGCCGACCCGAGCGCGGTTCGCCGGGCGGCGCTGGGATTGATTGAGCGTGGCGAGGATGCGGTCGAGGCTGTACTCGGCACTCTCCGGCATCTGGCTGTGGCTGGCCTGATCCTGCTTGTAGAGCCGGTTGAGGGTTTCGGCGATTTCGGCCAGATCCGGTTTGGTCTTGGTGCTGTCGGTAGCCGCGGCCCCGCTCTCTGCAGCCGCCGGCCTGGATTTGTCCTGGTGACGTGCGGGCGCCAGCGGCTGCAGCGAAGCCAGGGTCTGGTTGAGTTGCCGGTAAAGCGCCGGCCCGTGGCTCGATACCGCCCGCCCCAGCCCCCTGTAGAGGACGGTCCGCATGGGGTTGGTGAAGTCGAGTCCCTGGATCGCGCCCTGGAAGGCGCGACCGATCATTTCCGGCCCGAAGGGATTGCTCTTCCTGTCGATGGGCGCCCCCACCAGGCGACTGTAGCGCTGTTCGAATTCGTTGAGCTGGGGGGTGATGTCCGCCTCGATCTGCTTGATGACCGCCGACAGGTTCAGCCAGTCCTCGAACTCGGCCTCATCGACCAGGGTGAGCGTGTGCGCGCCTGGCGCCATACGCTCCATGTCAGAAACCGGTCCGACATGCTGGATGCGTTCACGGATGGCATTGAAAAAATCGTCCTCGATCCGGCTGCGATGCTGCATCAGTTCCTGGGCGCCGTACTCGTAGCGGGCACGCTCCAGAAAGCTCATCTCGTCCTGACCGGCCTGCGCCAGGCGTTCCATGCTCTGCAGGAAGAATTCCTGCATCACCGCATCGAGAAAATTTCGAAACAGGCTGGTGCATTCCTGTTGCAGCGCCTGCGCCTGCTGCGGGCCCAGTTCCGGTCCGGCCGGCGTGCCAGACAGGGCAAGCCGCGCACTCGCGGCACGCAGGGTCAGCAACGCGGCCTCCGGCATGGCCGGCACAAAAATCCCCACCCCGCCGGGTGCGACGCGCGCCACCCACCCATTGAGCTGGTGCGAACGGGACGCGTCGCCCTGGCCCACGGAAAACCCCGCGCCGACGAGCGTGCCCACCAGGGCCGGGATGGCGGCATCCGGCGTGCGGCCGCCGGGAAAGGCTACATACAACCCGGTCTGGCAGTAATCGCGAATCTCGGCGGGGATGGCCGCAGCCTCGCCAAAACGAAGCTGCACGGCCTGCAACGTCGCTTTCCGCGCGTGGCGCCGTTTTTCCCTGCTGCCTGCCTCGGACGTTTGGTGGGTCATGTGTGTCTTATGTTGGAATCGGCATTGCTCCTGCAGCATGGCCTGCCCGCAAGCATCCTCAGCGCCGGCACGGGCGCATACATGCTTTCTCTACGGACATATTACGCAGCCATGAACCGCTAAATGCGATAACGGCTATAAGGAGGGGGGGCTTTACAGTGCGGCCAGAAAGGGAATCGGGCGGCCGGGTCAGCGGGGCGTGTAGGAACGCTGTCTGCGCCGCAAGTCGCCGGCATGCCGGCGCCGACGACGGACTCTGCAGATTACTGCGATTCGAATTCGACGAACGCGCGGTTCATGTTGGCCCGATGCAGATCGCTGTAATTTTGCAGGTGGCGAAATGCAGGCAGATCGGCGTAGCGGTCGAGGGTCGCCGACAGCGGCTCCATCTCGCGCGCGGCCGCGCCCACCTTGTCGGCGAGGAAGTCGTAGTAGTCGCCGGTCTCGCGTTGCGCCTGCGCCAGGTCGCACACGCGGCCGTGGCCGGGAACGATGCGCGCGGGCTTCAACGCGGCCAATGCCTTGAAGGCCCGCTGGCCGTTCTTCACGCTGGACCACGGCAACACGCCCAGCAGGCGGTCGACGTAGACCAGATCACCGCTGAACACCACGCGCTGCGTCGGCAGCCAGACCCGGGCGTCGCCCGGGTAATGGGCGTCGGTGTAGACGAGTTCGAACGTCACGCCGCCCCGCTCCAGCGTGGCCGACTCCCCCGCCAGGGTTTTGGGCGCGGGCAAGGGCTTGGTGCCCTCCAGGCGTTTGCCGAGGAAGCGCTCGAGGCCGGTCATCTGTTGGGTCGCGTATTCGGCCTGGGTGGCGGCGGTACGTGCCAGCGCGATGACCTCGGCGCCCTTGCCGGCGAAATAGCCGTTGCCGAGCCAGCGGTGATCCTGGCTGCCGGTGTTGATCACCCAGCGCACCGGCTGCTCGGTGACCGCGCGGATGGCCGCCTCGAGCTTTTGGGCACCCAGCAGGCTGGCACCCGAATCGATCAGAATCACGCCCTTAGGTGTAACGACGAAGCCGAAGTTGGCGTTGAGGCCGTCGTTCTCGGCACTGCGCTGACCCAGCGGGCCCACGATGGCATAGACGTTGTCGACGACCTTTTCGGCGCGGGGTTCGAAAGCGTGGGCCGCGGGGGCGGCCAGCGCAAGCAAGAAAAAGAGCGGTGCAAGCAGGGTGCGCATGGGGGTTTCCTTATTTCAGACGATAGGCAGCGTGGCAGGCCACGCACTGTGCGGTGACCCGGCTCAGCGCGCCAAGGGCACGGGGCAGCTCGCGGGTCACGGCGGTTTCCTGCGAGATGACGGCGAAGCGGCTGGCAGCCTGGTGCATAGCGGTCCCGGTTTCCTGCATGCCCTTCGGCATGAAACCGGCCATGTGGCTCGCGCCGTGGGTGCCGAGCGAACTCATGCCGAGACGCTTTTCGGCCACCTCGGCGGCAGCATCGTATTCGCCGGCGGCAAGGTGGTTCTGGATTTCGTGGAGGGCCGTCAGATGGTCGCGCATGTTGGAAAGCATGTGGGTTCGCATCATGTCCGGCATGTCGATCGCGACCCGCGTGTCGTCTTCGGCGGCCAGCGCCTGCGAGAAGGCCAGCAGGCTGGCGAGAGCCAACGGCGTAATGAGCAGTTTGTACATGGGCGATACTTTCGTGAAATGGCTCAGGCTTGACGTGCGGGCAGACCGCTTTCATACCACCCTTTGCTGCGGTTGACGATCTTCACCACCAGCAGCATCACCGGCACCTCGATCAGCACGCCGACCACGGTGGCCAGCGCGGCGCCCGACTGGAAGCCGAACAGCGCGATCGCTGCCGCCACCGCCAGTTCGAAGAAGTTGGACGCGCCGATCAGCGCGGACGGACAGGCGACGCTGTGCTTCTCACCGACCTTGCGATTCAACCAGTAGGCCAGGCCCGAGTTGAAGAAGACCTGGATCAGGATCGGCACCGCCAAGAGCGCAATGATCAGCGGCTGCGCGATGATCTGCTCGCCCTGGAAAGCGAACAGCAGCACCAGCGTGGCGAGCAAAGCGATGATGGATGCGTGGCCGAGCTGTGCCATCGTCGCGTCGAACGCGGCCTGCCCGCGCCTGAGCAAAATCTTGCGCCACACCTGCGCCAGGATCACCGGGATGACGATGTACAGCACCACCGAGGTAAACAGCGTGTCCCACGGCACCACGATCGCAGACAGCCCGAGCAGCAGGCCGACGATGGGCGCGAAGGCGACGATCATGATGGCGTCGTTGAGCGCCACCTGCGACAGCGTGAAATACGGGTCGCCGCCGGTGAGCCGGCTCCACACGAAGACCATCGCGGTGCAGG
>Ga0180009_10001071_pt1 | contig 34383 bp, 32 predicted proteins | sample OS_PC_MetaG_FD_123537 | JGI IMG/M metagenome (GOLD analysis project Ga0180009, IMG submission 123537) | Groundwater microbial communities from the Aspo Hard Rock Laboratory (HRL) deep subsurface site, Sweden - OS_PC_MetaG | ecosystem: Environmental > Aquatic > Deep subsurface > Groundwater... | reverse complement strand
GTCCACTCCGAAAAACCCCAAACGGGTTAAAACCCGTTTGGGAAAGTTTGTTTTTAGCTTGTTATCCCCACGTTAAAACGTGGGGTTAATAACAATATGACTTTTCAGAGTGGACTCAATATTTAGATATTTCTAATTCATTATGAACACCATCAAAAAGTTGTAATAGATGGTTAAATCGCACATAGAGGTAAAATTATATATTGACATTTGTCGGCTAAATGGTTAATGTTGGCAAATATTTTTTGAGTATTTTTTCGATAACATTTCTATTAAATAAATAATTTCGGAGGTTAACCCGTATGCAACTTACAGAAATTCTTGGTTTCGCAACTTATGTTATTGCTCAAGTTGAGGATACCGGCGTATTAACTTATCTGCAGCAAAAATTTGTTGCGGGCGGCGGTTTCATGTGGCCAATTTTAGCAAGTTTAGTTTTAGGTTTAGCGTTTAGTATAGAAAGAATGTGGACTCTTACACGCGCCAGCATGAATACCAAAAAATTCATCGTTGACGTTAAAGATGCTTTAACAAAAGGCGGCGTAAACGAAGCGATGAAAGTTTGCGAAAACACAAGAGGTTCAATCGCTTCTGTATTCCATGCTGGTTTATTGCGAGCTGATGATGGCGTTGACGCTGCTGAAAAAGCAATTATGGCTTACGGCGCAATCGAAATGGGATTCTTGGAAAGAGGATTAATTTGGATCTCAACATTTATTACTATTGCTCCGATGCTTGGATTTACCGGAACAGTTCAAGGTATGATCGAAGCTTTTGATGCAATTGCAGAAGCAGCTCAAATTTCTCCAGGTATCGTTGCTGGCGGTATTTCCGTTGCGTTGCTTACAACTTTATTTGGTCTTGTTACTGCAATGATTCTTCAATTATTCTACAACTACTTTGTTGCTAGAATTGACAAATTAGTTGCGGATATGGAAGAAAGCTCAATTGAACTTATTGATGCACTTTACGAAATGAAAAAATAAACCTTGTTCAATTAAAAAGTAGATAAACATGGTAAAGATTAAAAAGGGTTCAACAAGAACAGCGGAAATTCCTACAAGTTCGATGGCGGATATTGCTTTCCTTCTGCTACTGTTTTTCTTGGTTGCAACGGTTATTGATGTTGACACTGGAATCGGCTTGAGTCTGCCCGAATACGTTCCGCCTGATGAACAGATTACTGCTGAAATATCGAAAGATAGAATGGCTGCTATCTTAATTAACGAGAATGGAGATGTTCTGCTTAATAAAGAGGTTATTGCCATTCCGCAGATTAGGCAGACACTGATTCCAAGGATTGAAAGCAAGATTGAATTGCCAAAGAATAAAAAGCTAATTGTTTCTGTGAAAACAGATAGAAAAACGAATTACAATCTATATATTCAAGCGTTAGATCAGGTAAAAGCGGCTTATGCAGAAGTTAAAGAAGCCTACTCAAAAACTACTTTCGGCGTTAGAATGTTGGATTTGAATGAAGAGCAAATGGACGAATTAAGAGAAAAAATACCTATAATTATTTCGATTGCTGAACCGGAATCTGTTAAATAAACATTAGAGGAAACGCATGAAATTTCAAAAGAAAAGAGCTGCTACAAAGCAGGAGATTCCAACAGCATCCATGCCGGATATTGTATTCATGCTTTTATTGTTCTTTATGGTAACTACAACTCTTAGAGAAGTTGACATTTTGGTTCAATTTAAATTGCCCGAAGCAGAAGCAATTGAAAAGATAGAAAATAAAAGACTTATCTCTTACATTTACGTCGGCAACAATGAACGAATTCAGTTAAACGATAACATCGTTCAACTAGAAGAAGTTAAAGATATTATGTATAAAAAGAGAGTTGAATTACCAAACGTGATTGTTTCACTTAGAATTGATAAAAATTCTAGCATGGGAATTGTGACCGATATTCAGCAGGAACTCAGAAAAGCGGATGCAAGAAGAATAAATTATTCTGCAATGCTAAAGCAGTAAAATAGAAAATGTAATTGAAATTTAAGGCAGGCTCTTTTTTACGACCTGCCTTTTTTTTTAGGGTGAATGCAATGGGACTTAAAGAAAAAATCAACGATAACTTAAAATCTTCAATGAAATCCGGCGATAAAGTACGCCTAAGCACAATTCGCTCGATTAGGGCGTTGATTCTGGAATTTGAAAAAAGCGGTGCGGGCAGAGAACTTTCGCCCGAAGATGAATTGAATTTATTATCGTCAGCGGCAAAAAAGCGTAAAGAATCCATTGAACAATTTGAAAAAGGCGGACGCATTGAATTGGTGGATCAAGAAAAACATGAACTGGAGATTATTAATGAATTTCTGCCAAAGCAGCTAAGTGACGAAGAATTGTTCGATGAAATAAAAAAAATAGCGCATGAAGTCGGCGCCAGTTCAAAGGCAGATTTCGCAAAACTGATGCCAGTCGCTGCAAAATCTTTTAAAGGCAAAGCAGACGGTAAAAAAGTTAAAGAGATGGTGGATAAATTACTGAGCGGCAATTGAACTACGTTGACTATATAATAATTTTAGTTGTCGCAGTTGGTTTTATACTTGGTTTCAAGGACGGACTTGTTCGGAAAATTATTGGTCTTCTTGGTTTAATTTTAGGAATTGTCTTCGCATTAACATTTTCGGATGAGCTGGGCGAATTTATCTCGCCAATGTTAAACCACGAACTTTATTTAGCTGAAATTGCTGCGGGAATAGTCATTTTTATTATTACAATTTTTATTGCCTCAGTTCTAAAACGTGTCATTCATCCACTCGATAAAGTGAATAAATTTTTTAATCAAATTTTAGGCGGAATTACCGGATCACTTCAAATAATATATCTTATTAGCGGATTCCTCCTCTTTTTGAACATTTTTAAAATTCCTTCTGCTGAAGCGCGCGATGAATCGTTATTGTATCAAAAAGCTGCCGCCATTATTCCTTACAGCATTGAATTTGTAATGGGCTCAAATTCTAAGGCAGAGGATTTTATAAAAGATTTTATCGAAGAAAAAGACTCCAGCGTAATTGATACAACTCAATCCGACGATTAAAATGATTTCCTCAAAAACCATAGAGCAGTTGGAATTCCCTAAGATATTAGAATCTATTGCAAAATATGCTTCAACGGAAACCGGTAAAAAATTAATATTAAAGATTCATCAGCTTGATTCAATTCAGGAAATTGAACTTAGCGGGCAATTGGTAGATGAAGCAAAAGAAATTATTATTAAGCAGCATTCAATTCCAATCATGTATTTGCCAGATCTGCAGGAGCAGCTTATTCGGAGTAGAATTGAAGGCACAATACTAAGTATTAAAGATATCCACGATGTTTTAAATTTGGCTTCATCATCGCGGATACTTTTTCAATTCCTAAAAACCAATGCAATCGAATCAAAGTTATTCAGACTTTACGGCGAATTACTTTTTGTAAATAAAAATTTCGAGGGTTTAATCTCGCGCATATTCACGGAATCTGGCGAAATTAAAGACAACGCCAGCAGCGACCTTAAAGAAATTAGAAAAAAAATAATTGAGAAAAGTGAGAGCTTAAGAAAAACTGTAAATGTAATTTTGAAGAGATTAAGCGAATCCTATCTTGTTCAAGAAGAATATATTACCCAGCGTGATGGAAGAATTGTTTTACCCGTTAAAGCTGAGCATAAACGTCATGTAAGAGGATTTATCCACTCAGAATCAGCAACGGGGCAAACAGTGTATGTTGAGCCCGAAGAAACATTGGAAATGAATAATGAAATTCTTTCATTAAAATTTGCAGAGAAAAGAGAAATTGAAAGGATTTTACGAGCTCTTACCGCCCGAATCGGCGAAGACAGTTACAATCTAATCCAATCGCAGGAAGCTGTTTCTAACCTCGATAAAATATTTGCAAAGGCTCATTATTCCAATGAGATTATTGGCTCTTTTCCAACTATAGATAAAAATCTTCCTCTAAATATTATTGATGCGCGGCATCCGTTGTTGGTTAAAAAGCTGGGCAGGGATTTATCTATTCCGCTTAACGTAAAAGTTAAAAATCAAAAAGTAATTTTGATAACTGGACCGAACGCCGGAGGCAAAACTGTTGTATTAAAAACTGTTGGACTACTATCATTGATGGTTCAATCGGGGCTGCATATTCCATCTGATCCGGATTCGAATTTCCATATTTTCGAAAACATTTTAATTGATATAGGCGATCAACAATCGATTGAAGATGATCTAAGTACATTCAGCTCACATTTGAAAAATATTAATTTTATTATCAAAAATGCTGATGGAAATACGCTGGTATTACTCGATGAAGTTGGCACCGGCACAGATCCGGTGGAAGGCTCTGCCATAGCAACTGCAATTTTAATAAATCTGAACAGTCAAAAGGCTTTGACATTTGCAACTACTCACCACGGCAACTTGAAGTTGATTGCCAACGATCTTGAAGGATTCGAAAACGCATCAATGAAGTTTGATTCAGAAAAACTTGCGCCGACTTATCTGTTTATTCAAGGAAAGCCTGGGAGTAGTTACGCTTTTGAAGTAGCAAATAAAATTGGTTTGCCCCAAGAAATTATTGAATCAGCTAAAAATTATATCGATTCAGACAAAACCAAGATTGAAAATTTTCTAGTGGAGATCGAAAAGAAATCGAATATACTTGAGGAAAAATTAAAGTCCGCAGAAATAGAAAATACTAGATTGAAAGGATTAGCAAATCTGTATGAATCTAAAGTGAAGAAACTTGAAAATGAGAAAAAAGAGATCATACTTGATGTGAAAACCAAAGCCGACACTTATCTTAAAGATGTTAATAAAAGAGTTGAACAGACGATTAAGAATATTAAAGAATCCAATGCGGCGAAAAATGTAATTAAAAACGAAAAAAATATTATCAGCGTTCTTAAAAAGGAAAACGAAGAATTTATAAAAGCAAATAAAACTCTTGCTCAACTGGAAAACTATATTCCGCAAATTGGCGATTACATTCGGATAAAGGACACCGACGCAACTGGGGAAATTATAAGTCTCGACGGAGACATTGCTTTTATTAGTTCAGGTTCAATAAAATTGAAAGTAAATGTGCAGCAATTATTGCATGAAAAAAAATTAAAAAAAATTCTGCGAGAAGACAAATACTCTCATTATATTAAACCTATTAAAAGCCAGAGATTAGATATTAGGGGACAAAAACCTGAAGAGGCTGAAATGAAAATAATCAGATTTTTAGACGACGCCTACGCTTCAAGTCAATCTAATATTGAAATTCTTCATGGAAAAGGTACCGGAGTTTTAAAACAATTAGTTCAAGATGTTTTAAAAGCTCACACTGCTGTTAAGAATTACCACTTCGCTAAAATTGAATTCGGCGGAGTGGGAATAACAATTGTTGAATTAAATTAGAAATTAATGTTCAAAAAAATCCTAATTGTTAACCGGGGCGAGATTGCCGTAAGAATTATTAAAGCGTGCAGGGAGATGCAAATTGTATCCGCAGTTATTTTCTCGGAGGCTGATAAAAACTCTTTACACGTAAGAGCCGCAGACGAAGCTTATCAATTAGGATCTGCGCTTGCAAGCGAATCCTACCTTAACATTCCAAAAATTATTGAGCTCGCAAAAAAAATAAATGCAGAAGCAATTCATCCTGGTTACGGATTTTTATCGGAGAACGCCGGCTTCATTAAAGCGGTAGAGGATAGCGGCATTAAGTTTATTGGACCATCAAGCAAAGCTGTTGAATTGATGGGAATAAAAACCTCCGCGCGTGAATTGATGATAAAAAATAATGTTCCTGTCGTTCCTGGTTCGGAAACGGTATTAAATACTTATGAAGAAGCAGAAATTGCTTGCGAAAAAGTTGGATACCCGGTTATGCTAAAAGCTTCTGCCGGCGGCGGCGGAAAAGGTATGAGGCGTGTTTTTGAAAAGGATGAATTGAAGGAAGCTTACAACAGAGCAAAAAATGAAGCGTTGAAAGCATTTGGAAATGATGATGTTTACATTGAAAAATTTATTGAAAACCCAAAACACATCGAAGTGCAAATTATTGCTGACGAGCATGGTAATTACAGACATCTCTTTGAGAGAGAATGTTCAATCCAAAGAAGAAATCAAAAAGTAATTGAGGAATCGCCTTCTCCTTCAATTACAAACGAGATTAGAGAGCAGATGACAGCCGCAGCTATAAACGCGGCTAAATCTTGCGGATACTACAACGCGGGTACAATTGAATTCCTCTTGGATCGGAATAATACATTCTACTTTTTAGAGATGAACACCAGACTTCAGGTTGAGCATCCCGTTACGGAAATGATTACTGGAATTGATCTTGTAAAAGAGCAAATCAATATCGCATTCGGAAATAAGATTTCTTTTTCGCAGGAAGAGATTAAAATTAACGGTCATGCGATTGAATGCAGAATTTATGCGGAAGATTCTGCAAATAATTTTGCGCCTTCCATCGGAAAAATTCTTCATCATAGTCTACCATCCGGACCTGGAATAAGAGTTGATAGAGGCATAGACCTTTTATCAGAAGTATCGCTTTACTACGATCCGCTTCTTTCTAAACTGGCAGCATGGGGCAAAGACCGCAATGAAGCAATTCAAAGGATGTCGCGTTCTTTAAAAGAATATCAAATTGCCGGAGTGATTACAAATATTCCGTTTTGTTTGTGGGTTCTTAAACACAAAACTTTTATTGATAAATCATTCACAATAAATTTTATCGATCAGGAATTTATTCCGAATTGCGCTAGTGCGCTTAATGATGAAGGGTCAAATGAATTTGAAGAAATATCTGCAATAGTCGCGTCTCTTCTTCGGCATAAAGAAAACCAGTTCAAGCCGCGCAGCATTGAAGTTTCTCAGAACAACAAGTGGACTGAAGATGAATAACGAATTTGTAGTTCAATTGAATTCAGATAAAAAGTTGTGCGTTGAAGTTGAATCTGAAAACCGCATTTCGTTTAATGGAAAATTCTTCGACGTTGAACTTTCGAAAGTAAACAATCACTGCTTTCTGCTTAGAGCAGGCAGTAAAGTTTACGATGTCACTCTGACTCGATGGGATAACGGCACTTTGGGATTTCTGATTGCGGGAAATTATTTTGAAGCAAACGTGAAAACTAAACTTCAGGAAAAAGCTGACGAATTTCTGAAGAACAAAGTAAAAAGCTCTCATCATGACATTATTAAAGCGCCAATGCCAGGTTTAGTGTTGCAAATATTTAAGGAAGTTGGAGACAGAGTTGAATTTGGTGAACCATTGCTTATTCTGGAAGCGATGAAGATGGAAAATTCTATCAAGTCCACAGCAACTGGAACTATTTCAGAAATCTATATCAATCAAGGCAGTTCCGTTGAAAAGGGCGCTAAACTTCTAAAAATAGAATAAATAATTTGTTTTATTATTTACTCTAGTTTTTTTATATTCACTAATAACTTTCAACAAATAATAGGAGAACCAGTCTTGAAAAAGATAATACCGATATTTTTACTGATTATGCTCACTACTTCTTTCCTGTATGGTGGAGGATTTCAGATAAATGAGCATGGCGCTAGAGGAATGAGTTTAGCCGGCGCTTTTACGGCGATAGCAAATGATCCCTCAGCAATTTATTATAATCCTGCAGGTCTTTACCAAATTAGCGGAACAAGATTTTACACAGGTGTTACTCTAATTCAGCCAAAAGCTTCTTTCAGAGGACCATCTCCCTCAATTACAGAAACTAAACTTGAAGATCAGATTTTTAATCCTATCAATTTCTATGTAACTCATCAGGTGAATAGTGATTTGGGGATAGGAATAGGAGTTAACAATCAATACGGGCTTGGAACAAAATGGGACCCGGATTGGGTTGGCAGATATCTTGCAATAGAAACTGAGATTAGAACTTTCTTCTTTACTCCAACTATCTCTTATAAAGTTTCCGATAATTTCGCAATTGGCGCCGGTTTGGTTTTTGCGTATGGCGATGTTTTAATTATGCGTAAAAATTCTCTCGAACCATTCGCAGGCGATGCCGAAATAGAATTAGAAGGAGATGGAACTGCATGGGGATTTACGCTTGGAATTCTTTTTACTCCATTTGATGATTTGTCCTTGGGCTTCTCTTATCGAAGTGAAACTAATTTCGATTTTGAAGGCGATGCAAAAGCAGCCGCTCCTCCTCAATTTTCTCAATTGCTGCCAACGGGTAAAATAACTGCTCCGCTAACAACTCCACAAAATATAACTTTGGGACTTGCATATTTTGCTACAGAACAATTAACAGTTTCTGCAGATTTGCAGTACGTTGGCTGGTCAAGTTATGATAAATTGGAAGTAACATTTAATGATGTAAAAGATGCAAGTGGCGATAAACTTGTTTCAACAAGCGTAAGAAATTATAATAATACCTACATTGCTAGATTTGGAGCGGAATATAAGTTTAATGACGTTTTAGATTTGCGATATGGTTTATTATATGATAAAAATCCCGTGGACGATGAAAAAGTTGATCCAACATTACCGGATTCAGATCGATTAGGATTCAACTTCGGCTTCGGATATAAAATCACTTCAAAATTATCTCTCGACGTTGCTTATATGTTCTTACGATTTAACGAGAGAGAGATTGACAACTCGGAAATCGAATATACACAGGGTTCCGCAAAATTTAACGGAGTTTACAACTCGTATGCTCATCTTCTTGGAATCAATTTATCATATGAACTTTAATTTGGCAGGAGAAACATTAAATGAAAAATATATTTAAAATAATTTTGACAATATCTTTTGGAGCAATTCTAGTCTTTACGGCGTGTGAGGACAGAAGCGATTTAACTGCTCCTAAAGCAGCAAATACCGGCACAGCCGATTTTAGCAGATATGTTGCGCTTGGTAACAGCTTAACAGCGGGATACCAAAGTTCTTCTTTATTCGAATCTGCTCAGGAATATTCATATCCAAACTTAATAGCTCAGCAGGTTAATACTAGTTTAGTTCAGCCATTAGTTTCTGATCCAGGTATCGGTGGAAGATTACAAGTCGCTGATTTGGTCGTAGTTAGCGGTGAAATTGCTAACGTAGTTTTGGAAAGCAACGCAACACAAGGAACACCAAAGAATTCCACTTATTCTAAACCATATAATAATTTGGGAATTCCCGGAGCAATTTTATACGATTTAGTGGATTCAACAGATTTTGCTACAAAATATGTTACTAGAGGAAACCCTTTCTTTTCTGTTGTGTTAAGAGACGCAGCGTTCGGTAAAACCGTAATCAAACAGGCAAATCTGTTGCAGCCAACGTTCATTACTCTTTGGATAGGGAATAACGACGTTCTTGGTTATGCCACTTCCGGCGGAACAAAGGGAACCGATTTAACAGGAAAACTTCCTACGGAAACAGCAAACTTTACCGCTCTTTTTAATTTAGTAGCCGCTACGCTTGATACTAATGCAAAAGTTGCAGTTGCTAACATTCCAGATGTTGCAAATATTCCTTATTTCACTACAATTGGACCTGCAGTTGGTTTAGGATTACAAGGCGCCATGGATGCAAATCCAGCCGTTGTGGGTTTATTCTATCAAAAAAGTGGAGAAATTGTAGCTTCCGGATTAGCACAACCGACTGATCTTTATACAGGGAAAGTTTTAATGACACTCCCAGCAGGATCATACGCGAGTCTGTTAGGGCAATCTACAGGAAAGTTTTACACCGATAATGGAATTACACCTCCTCCAGGAATTGATACAAATCAACCATTTGGACTCCATCCTCAAAATCCAATTCCTGATGTGTTTGTACTTGACGAATCGGAGCAGGCAAAAGTAACTGCAGCCGTAACCAGCTTTAATACCACAATCGCCGGAATTGCTGGAGCAAAGAGCAACTGGATACTTGTTGATATGAACACTTTTTTTGATGAAGTAAAAGATTTAGAAAAATCCATGGGCGGTATGTACGTTAACGGAATTAAATTTACTACCGAATTTATCTCCGGAAATACGTTTAGCTTGGATGGAGTTCATCCATCAAGTCAAGGATACGCCGTAGTTGCGAACAAATTTATTGAAGAAATTAATAAACGTTTTTCCGCCGCTATTCCATTAGTAAATGTTGCTACAATTCCCGGTAGTCTTCCGCTTTCAAAAAAGCAGTATTTCGAAAAATTGAATATTCATGTTGATCTTGATGCGCTAAAAAATGTTTCATATTGGTAATAGAGTCCTTTGGCTGTTTCGGATCGTTTGATTCGAAACAGTCTTTAATTATTCCAGGATAAATTATGAGAAACACATCGATAATTATTTTGTGTTCTTTATTTCTAATAGGATGCGCAGCGCAACAGATAGAAAATAAAGAAACTGTGGACACAGCGTCAACAAGCGAGCAGGTTTATATTTTTGACGATGTAACAGTAGATACTCCCGTAAAAGAAGCCGTTGAAGATGAAGTCGAAACTCAACCTGCAATTGAACCGATAGAATTTATTGAGCAAAAAGTAGAATTATTTATTGTACAACTTGGCGCATTTACATCAAACGAAAGAGCCGCGCAATTCATTAAAGAAAACAAAAGCAAATTGAATTACGAAATGAATATCCATTACAGTGAAGATGTTAATCTTTACGTAGTTCAGCTTACTCCTTTTAGAACAAGAAAAGAAGCCGAGGATGTCCGCAACGCCTTGTGGCTCAAAAAAGAATTCAAAGATTCATTTATCGTTCCGGGTAAATAAGCTATGAGTCCATTAGGAATCGACATCAATTTATCGACCATATTACTTTTTGTTTTTATCGCAGCAATTGTGGAAGCGCTTTGTCCTGGAGATTTGGATAATCTTCTTATTCCAATTACCTGTATTATTTTATATTTTATTGTCTATATAAACACACGATTATTTTATTGAGAATTAATTTATAAATCATAAGTTTTGTACACCATTTAATAATAAACTTAACCAGGAGGATACTTGGCATTTTCATTAAACAGAGTAATGCTCATTGGCAATTTAGGGCAGGACGCCGAGCACAGATTTACAACAAATAATACTGCGGTAACTTCCTTTTCTATCGCAACTACAAGCGGATATAAGGGGAAAGACGGCAATTGGGTAAATGAAACTACATGGCACAATGTTGTGGCTTTTGCATTATCCGATTATTACAAAGATGCTTTAAAGAAAGGAAAAAAAATTTACGTTGAAGGTAGAATCTCCAAGCGCGATTACACGGATAAAGATGGCATTAAAAAATATATTACTGAAGTAATAGCCGAGCGCAATGGAATTATACCTCTTGAAGGTCGCGATTCAGGTCAGGAAAAATATTCAAATAGTGAATCTGAACCCGGCGGCGGTGGACAGAGCGCTGATACTCAAAATCCGGATGATGATCTTCCGTTTTAAATTTTCGCATAGATTTTTATACGATAATTGAGTTGTTGAATAATTTGAGGAATAAATAATTTTTTGGAAATAGACTGGTATTACAATCTTAGCTTGTTGTTAATTTCGCTTATGTTTTCTGCTTTATTTTCTGGTTCTGAAGTTGCTCTTTTTTCTTTAGATTCTAAAAAAATCAAGGAAATTAAATCCGAAACCGGCATATTAAAAGATTATATACTTTTGCTTTTAGAAGCGCCCAAAAGGCTTTTAGTTACCATACTACTTGGCAACACAATTTTTAATGTCGCAGCGTCAATTATTTCTGTATCCATGGCGCTTCAATATGCAAAATATTTTGGGCTTTCTGTTGATTTGATGCTTGTCATTCAAATTGTATTACTAACCATAATTATTTTAATTTTCGGTGAGATAACGCCAAAAGTATGGGCGTCAAAGAATCCTTACCGCTTTGCTAAAATTGTGAGTTTTCCACTCTACTGGATAAGCATAATTATTTATCCCGTCTCAAAAATTATTACAGATTTAATAAAGTATTTTGCCTCAAAAATTCATTTCGATAAATCTAAAACGGCAATTCATTCTAGCGAACTGTCCGAATTTGCCGATATAGTTATTGAAAAGGGCGTTATTGAAGAGGAGGAGCATGGAATAATTCATGGGCTTGTCAATTTCAAAAGCGTTTCTGTACGCGAAATTATGACGCCAAGAGTTGACATAGTTGCAATTCCTATCGATTCAAGTTACGATGAAGTTATAAAGAAAATTACCGATAGCGGACATAGCCGGCTTCCTTTATTCAGCGAAAGTTTGGATAATATAATCGGAATAATATATGCTAAAGATTTGCTGCCATACATTGGCGATGAGCATTTACGCAAAAATTTCTTCCTAAGAAAAATTGCAAGACAGGCGATGTTCATTCCTGAATCCAAATTAATCAGCGATTTAATGAAAGAGTTTCTCTCAAAAAATATGCATATGGGAATTGTTGTTGATGAATATGGCGGAACGGCGGGGTTAATTTCTCTTGAAGATATATTAGAGGAAATCGTTGGCGAAATTAGAGATGAGTACGATGTTGAAGAAGAAGAAATAACCAAATTGGATGCGAATAAATATCTCGTTCTTGGAAAAGTTCCAATTGACGAGTTGAATGATTTATTTGATTATCATTTTGACTCGGAGACAGATGATTTTGAAACAGTAGGCGGATTTCTTTTTATGCTTGCCGGTTCAATTCCTAATCAAGGAGATAAAATTGTATATGAGAATTTTAGATTTACAGTGAAAGAAGTTATAAATAAAAGAATAAACAAAGTTTTAATCGAAAGAATTACAGACGATTCTGTTTGATGAAAAAATTCGGCTGTCTTTTTAAATCTATAATACTCTTGGCAATTATTATTGGAATAGGCTATTATTATTTAGAAAAATATGGCGGTGAGTTATTAGAAGAAGGAAAGAATTTAGTTCTTGATTTCTCAAAGAATAAAATTAGCGGAGAGATCGACAAAATTTATCCGAACGAATATAAAGATTCACTAAACTCGCTGATTGATGGTCTAAAAGAAAAGTTTGGCAAAACTAAAGATAATTTCATTGATGAGCTGCCATCAACAACCTTGGATGAATTCAGAAAATATTTTAATGACAGCATAATTGTAAAAGAAGAATTCGAAAAAATTAAAAAAGCGATTATTGATTATGAAGAACGAAAGAAAAACTGAAGTAAAAGTCGGAGTAACTGTACTTGTTGCTTTGATAGCTTTTTTCTGGGTCTTAGGCTGGGCAAAGAATTTTTCATTCTATTCTAACGAAAAATTACTCACTATTAATTTTAGTTCTGTTGCGGGATTGAACAACAATGATTTAGTTGCCGTTAACGGTGTTAGAAAAGGATTTGTGAAAGATATTTCGCTCAAGGGCGCAAATGTTTATGTGCTCGTAAGTATTGATGAAGACGCCGAACTTAAAGAAGATGCAAAATTTTCTGTGATGATGCTTGATTTAATGGGCGGTAAAAAAATTGAAATTGATCCTGGGCAGAGCGATGTCCCAATCGATTTCAATAAAGTGCAGTCGGGCAATTTTGTCGGCGATATCTCAACGGCAATGGCTATGCTTAGTTCTGTCCAAAATGATTTAGTGGATGTAATTAAAGAGATTAAAATTAGTTTAACAGAAATGAACAAAATTCTTACAGACGAAGAACTTTACGCCGACGCCAAAAATACGCTCAGTACTCTTGCGGAATTAACTAATAAAGTCAATCAAATAATCTTAAAGAACGAAGAGACAATTAATCAAATATTCACTTCGGGCAATAGTTTTTTAAACAATTCAAATGCTCTGTTGGAAGATTCTAGCCCTAAAATAATTAATGCTTTAGACGCAATTACAAAACTAATTGAAAAATCTGACAACTTAGCAGCGAAAGTTAATTTGGCGCTGGATGAAACAAAATCCGAGAAGAACAATCTCGGCAAACTATTGTACGATGAGAAACTTATTCCTGAAATGAAAACCGCAATCGAGGAATTAAGAACTCTAGTAAAAATTTTAGTTGAACAGCTTAAGAACCAAGGAATTAATGTTGATGCGAATATTTTCTAAAATAGTATTCATCTGTTTGCTTTCAGCTACTTTACTGCTTTCTGCTTCAAAAGATCCTGCAAGAGCAAAAAACGGAATGGTTGTTTCTGCGAGTTCAATCGCATCGGAAGTTGGCGTTGCAATCATGAAAAAGGGCGGGAACGCAATTGACGCAGCTGTAGCTGTTGGATTTGCATTAGCGGTTACACATCCATCCGCGGGTAATCTTGGCGGTGGCGGATTTATGGTTATCCATCTTAAAGACGGAAAAAATACAACGATTGATTATAGAGAAAAAGCTCCTTCTGCAACTCATAAAGATATTTATCTCAATTCTAGCGGTGAGTTCGATCCGAAGTTAAGCACCGAAGGGTGGACTTCCTCCGGTGTGCCCGGCAGCGTAGCCGGTCTTCTTTACGCCCTGGAAAAATATGGAACATTGCCGCTTCGTGATGTTATTCAACCTACGATTGATTTAGCGCAAAATGGTTTTGAAATAAGTTACAGAATGGCTATTTCATTTGCTGCCGTGCATTCGGAATTTGTAAAATACGCGAGTTCAAAAAAAGTATTCACAAAGGATGGCGGAAAGTACGAGGAGGGCGACGCTCTCATTCAACGCGACCTTGCGCTTACATTAAAGCTTATTCGAGACAGAGGGCGAGATGGCTTTTATAGCGGCAGAGTTGCAGATTTAATTGTTCAGCAATCAAAGAAAAATGGCGGGTATTTAACTCACAAAGATTTAGAGAATTATTCTCCAGTTGAAAGAGTGCCCATCAACGGTTCATACAGAGGATATGACATCATTTCGATGGGACCGCCATCATCCGGTGGCGTTGCAATTGTTCAAACATTGAATGCTCTTGAAAATTTTACATTTGAAAAAAATGATTGGGGAAGCAGCTATTATATTCACACCGTTTCTGAAATATTAAAACATACTTATGCCGATCGATCAAAATATCTTGGCGATGAAGATTTTTATCCGGTGCCAAAAGGATGGCTAACTTCTAAAGAATACGGCAGAGAAATTGCGTCAACAATAAAAAGTACTGCAATTCCGTCAAAAGAAATTTCACCCGGAATAATGAATTCAAATGAAAGTACTGAGACAACCCATTACAGCATTGTAGATTCGTATGGAAATGCAGTCAGTGCAACTACAACAATTAATTCCAATTATGGAAATAAAATAGTGGTAGACGGCGCCGGCTTTATAATGAACAACGAGATGGATGATTTCAGCGCTAAGCCTGGAACACCCAACCAATTTGGTCTGCTTGGCGGTGAAGCAAATTCAATTCAATCCGGTAAGCGAATGTTGAGCGCCATGACCCCAACAATATTACTTAAAGATGATAAGCCATTTCTTGTAATTGGTTCACCGGGTGGATCGACAATAATTACAGTTGTTCTGCAAGTAATAATTAATGTTGTAGATTTTAAGATGGATATTCAAGAAGCGATTGATCAACCGAGATTCCATCATCAATGGTTTCCGGAAAGAATTGATTTTGAGAGATTTTGTATTAGCAGGGATGTGCGCGATATACTTATTGAAAAAGGTCAACTGATGGGAACAGAAGTTGTTTTAGGAAGGGCAGAGGGAATAATAATTAACGAAAACGGAATAAAATTAGGCGCTACCGATCCGCGTGGATTCGGCGGAGCTGCAGGATATTAATATGGTTTTAGGCGTTGGAATAGATATAATTGAGATTGGAAGGATAAAAAAGAGCGTTGACCGATTCGGTGATCTATTTTTAAATAAGATTTTCACTCAAACAGAACTTGATTATAGTTTATCAAAAAGCAATAAATATCAGCATTTGGCGGCAAGATTTGCGGCAAAGGAAGCAATTGCTAAAGCATTGGCAACCGGATGGAGCAAAGGATTCAGATGGAAGGACATTGAAATTTACAATAAGAAAAACGGGATGCCAAAAGCTAATTTGCATGGGCAACTGCAAAAATTTGTGAGTAAAGATAAATCCTTAAAAATTACAATGAGTCATTCCGAGCATTATGTCACTTGCTTTGCTATATTATATCAAAAGAATAATTTTTAATGTCATAATTATGATTATGTTTAGCTGACTTAAGCAAAAAAATAATTTGATTATTATCACTCAATTTTGTTATTTGTCCCTTGTCACTGCGAAAAATATTTATTATAGATAGATTGTCCCTGAAATTAATAATTCAAGATATTAGTAAGTAATATATAGGTGTTGATATGTTCAAAAAACTTTTTTTAATTAAGCTACTTGCGTTAATGTTATTGTTTACCAGCGTAAACAACGCACAGGTAAGCTTGCAGTTAGTGGTCTTTGAACCGCTGCCAGCGATTGATCTGGCTTCGTTTTTGGTAAATAAAGACCTAAAAGGCTCACCGCGTGTGATGCAGTTTATAATTATGCCGAATGATGTAGACGTAATATTCCATATGAAAATCGATTGGAAAAAACTCGGTGAAAATAATTTTAGTAATATTTATGAGATGAGAACAAAGCCTTTCAAGTCAAGAACGTTTTATAATAATTCTTTTGCCGGTTCGGATGAGATTAAAATCGATTGGAGCGAACAGAATTCAGAACTTGTTGATGAGAACAGGGCGAAAGGCAAGCCAACTGGAACGTATAAAGTTATTGTAAAGTTAACTTCTCCAACTGGAGCATTTGTGGATGTTTTCGATGAAAAAATTATCACATTCAGTAATCCAGCACAAACTCTAACTATTTTAGAGCCAAACACCGGTAGCACACAAGAAATTGGAGCTGTATTGGCTACTTGGTCTCCCGTGATAGGAGCAGCTAATTATACTATCAGAGCTAACATAAGAAGAAATGTTATGAGCAGTCTTGAGGAAGCTTTATATACAGGCACTCCGATAATAAATAATAAAAATGTTGGTGCGAATACTTCCGTAAACCTTAGGCAATTTTTGGATAGAGAATGGCTGCCCGGGCAGGAAATAGTTCTTCTCGTAATCGCTAATATTCCTAATCCCTCAGGGAGTGAGGAACTTAAAAGCAATATTGTTAACTTTTTCATAAAATCAGATAATGCAGCTTCTCAAGCGGCATTTTCACAAAATATGATTAACGTTTTATCTAAACTTACCGACGATTTGAAACTAAATCTTGGCTCTGGAAATGCCGGTCTGTCGGATGATATCGATCGAGCTCAAAGAATAATGGAAATGCTTCAAAATGGTCAGATCAATTTCCAAGAGATTAGGATTACATTAGGTGATGGCTCGATAATCTCTTTCCAAGAATTCCAGGCTCTTTTGCAGTATTTTCAGAGTAATCCTGATGCAATCATCGATATTCGTTATATATCAAATTAAAATAATGGGTGAAATAAAATGAAAAGAAAGCTAACATACATAAGCGCTGTAATAATAAGTTTGTTATTAATTACTACAATTACGGCTTCGAATTCAGAACCGGATGATACACCGGTTGCCTTAGTTAAAAAAATTGTAAAAGACGTAACACACCGATCCGGACAAGAAGGCGCTTGGGAAGAGGCAAAAACAGGAATACCGCTAAAAAATGGGGAAGAGGTTAGAACAGGTTATAAATCGCTTGCTCTTGTTCTTTTTACAGACGGGTCCGGATTAATTAGAGTGCGGGAAAATTCTATTCTTCATATTTATGGTGAAAATGTTGACCAGAAATTAAGTAAAAACACTTTCATTCAAAAAGGTAAGATTGGGTTCGATGTTCAAAAGCAGGAAGATGAGGAATTTAAGTTCACAACACCTACAGCAGTGGCTTCAATCCGCGGAACTGCGGGTTCTATTGGAGTAACAGATACTACCACAATAATAACTTGCAGACGTGGTTTAATAGGAATAACAACACAAACTTCGAGCGGCGATTTGCCGGGCGGGAAAACAGCCAATATTAACCAGAAAGGCGATATAGTTATTACTGAGACAACAGCTTCCGAACAGGAACAGCATAATCAAACAGAACAAACCGAAACAAAAACTATTAAGATAAGAACTAGAGAAGGAATTCTGGAAATTGATTATTATCCACCACTAGGACAAGGAAATTAATTATAATACTAATTAACCTGGGAGGGTTAAGCGTGAAGATAAAAAATTTAATTTCTGTGAAAGTATTTATCATACTTATACTATTACAGGTACTACCTCAAACAGCATATTCACAAATTAGCGAAATAGTATCAGCAGTTACCTTTAGCGAATCGAAAGAGGGGCAGCCTCTCAGCGTACGAGTTGATCTTAAACAGGTATCTCAAATTAATAGCGTTACCATGGCTTATAGGAATTTGAGTGATTCTGAATTTAAACTAAGGGAGATGGAACTAATAGGAAGTTCTGCCACATTAGTAATTCCGGGTGATGAAATACTGGTGCCCACTCTAACTTATTATGTGATAATACAGCAGACTACCGGAGAGGAAGTTGCTTACCCGGAAGGTTACCCATCGATGGCAGAACCGCTTCAGATTATGGTAACCGCCGTATCTCAAAAAGATAAAGAAATTGTTGTTTTGAGTCCTGCACCAGGTGAATTAGTGCCACTTGAGGATATGTTCATATCTATATCATTTATAAAAGCGCCTGAAAACGTGGATGTATCCAAAACAAAAATTGAATTAAATGGTGTTGATATCTCGAAAATGGCTTTAGTTGCAGGGGATTTAATAATATTCTACGCAAATAATTTCCCCGGAGTGGCTAAAGAAGGCGCTCAAAATCTTAACATTGAAGTTTTTGATAAAGAGGGAAAATCATACCACAAGATTAAATCGAATTTCCAGGCTGCGCAGGGTGATTATTACACTTCATTATCCACTAAATTTAAATATCTTGCAAATGTTGAAGCTGAATCCAGAAATGAAAATTTCGGCGGCGCAGCTATCTGGTATAATAATTTAACCGCTAATGCAAATGGATCTTATGGTGATTGGGAGTTGCGTGGTTATGCTTATTTAACCTCTGAAGAAGATAAAAAATTGCAGCCTCAGCATAGATTTTCAGTCGGAATAAACAACACATGGTTAAGATTAAGAGTTGGAGATACTTACCCAAGATTTCCCGATATGATAATGGACGGAAAAAGGGTTAGAGGCGTCTCCGGCGCGCTGGAATTAGGCTATTTTAATATTAATGCAACCTTCGGCGAAATTGCTAGAGGTTTAGAAGGTTCAATAATAGAAACGTATCCCAGCATATCAGCGCTTGGGGAAAATATTATTAAGGTTGATTCTGCTAAATACGGAAACCCATATGCAAAAGTTAATTTAGGTACATACAACAGGGAAGTTTTTGCAGTGCGCCCATCATTCGGTTCCGGAGAAAATTTTCAATTAGGGTTTACTTACCTTCATGCAATTGATGACAAGAATTCAATTGAATTAAATACCCCGAAAGAAAATATTGTTGCCGGCACGGACTTAAAATTAGCTTTTGATAATCAGAATATTATTTTCAAGACTCAAGCGTCAGTCAGCTTGCACAACTCAAACATTACTGAAGGAACATTTACAGATGAGGATTTAGATTCTCTTTTCAAATCCGATGACGGCTCTCTTAGCGGGGATAGAGATCAATTTGAAACGCTCAGGGACTTGCTAGGAAATTTTATGACGGTCAATCAATTTATTGGACCGATCAACCCAGAGAAACTATCTTCACTTGGCGCCGAAGCAGAACTGCAGCTTTCTTACTTTAATAATAGCGTGAGAGCTTCATATATTTATAGAGGAAATGACTATCAATCATTCGGTCAGGATTTTGTACGTAATGACGTAAAAGGTCTAAATGTGAGTGATAGAATCCGCTTATTCGATAATAGGGTATTTCTATTGTTTGGGTATGAAAAGTTGGAAGATAACTTGCAGGAAACAAAGCAGATGACTACATTTTTCGAAACTATGAATTCATCTATTTCATATTTCCCGCGCAATAATTTCCCAAATCTTACTTTAGGATACAGCACATTCAAGAATTACAACGATATCGATACGCTCGGCGAGTTCTCGACTGATGATATAACTAATCGAATTTCGGCGATTTTATCCTATAATTTTATTGCAGAGATTCGTCATAATGCATCATTCAATGTATCAACATCAACTAGAGAAGATAACAGTCTGATCAACGCTGATGCGAAATACACTTCGCTTTCTCTCTCTGTTAACAGTTTTTGGAACTCTGATCTAGCGAGTTTTTTGAGTTTAACTTACTATAAAAGCGAAATTTCGACTGAACCATACAATTACACAATGTTATCTCTTGGCGGAAAATATCAAATGCTTGATGATAAACTAGAACTTGCTGTGTATTTGAGTCCGAGTTTTGGAGATTACAAAAGACAATCATTTGACTTTATCGGACAGTATGAAGCAATGAAAAACTTAAGACTGATCATGCAGATTAGGTTCTACACAATTTCAGGTCAATCAGCTAATAGTATTTCAGGACTTACCCTTAGATACGATATTTAATGTCAGCGTTTGCGGATAGATTTAAAAAATCGAGAAATTTAATTAATAAGGCTCTTTTGAGCCTTATTACCTCTATTATTGTTATAGTTATTACACAGGATATTTTCTTTACTATTGCGCCAATTAAAGAATTGGAATTAAATTTTATCGATGATAGATTCTCACAAAGAGGGCAGTTGGCAATTAAAGATTCAGCTGATGTGATTATCCTCGAAGTTACGCAAGAGACCTACGACCAAATTCCAGCGCCATATAATAGCTGGCCTTATCCAAGATCGTTGTTTGCGAAGGTAACAGAAAATCTATATGAAGCAGGCGTAAAAGCTGTGGGTATTGACTTTGTCATGTCGAACAAAGACAGATTTTCTATAGAAAACGATGAAATGCTTTCCGATGTAATAAAGAAAACAGGAATTGTTGTTGTAGCAGGAACAGCAAATATTGAAACCGAATCTCTTTTAGAAGATGTTGAAAGCAGTAAAGGTATAATTCAAAAAAGGGATGAAAATTACAGCAGTATTTTTTATTCCGCCGATAGTTCAGTAGGTATTGTTAATGTGACGAGCGATTATGATGGAGTATATAGAAGATATCAGCCGTACGTCCATTTCACTTTGGGGAAGAAAAATGTTCCAACCTTCGGCTATGCAACTTTAAATAAGTATTACGGTCTGCCTTCAGCAAACGTAGTTAGAAGAGAGGATGATTATTTCTTTCTTGGAGATAAAAAAATCCCAAAGTTCGATAATACATCAGTACTAATTAATTATTATGGTTCTTTCCGAAGTTTCCCTCACTATAAATTCATTGATGTTCTTGATGATAAAGATTTTAAGACTACCGATGAACTTTCGATGGAAATTGATGTGAATACCTGGGATGACCCGGATTACGGACTTTTATATCAGGATATTTTTAAAGATAAAATTGTATTAATCGGTTCTACCATGCCGGAAGATAAAGACATTTTACCAATATCATTCTCTAAAGGTACGCGAAAAGGAGATAATCTTTTATACGGCGTTGAAATACATGCTAATGCAATTCAGAATGTTATTCGCGGAGATTTTATCGCAAAACAATCCAGGCTCGAAGAAATATTGTTAATCTTCTTTATCACATTTCTTTCTTTTTTTCTTACTTCAACCATGGTTGAAAGAAAAGTAAAGTATCACTTATTCCTGCAAGTACTCACGGCTCCGGTTTTTGTATCCTTAATATACGGCGTTTATGAATTGGGTATTTACCTCTTCATTCAGCATAATTTTCTCTTATCAATAATTTCACCCGTATTCGCAATTGGGTTTGGTTATTTCAGCAGCTTTGCATACAATTTTATTAGAGAGCGAAAGCAAAACACAGTGATTAAAGGAATGTTTAGTCAATATGTAAGTGGAGCGCTTGTAGATGAATTAATTGCTGATCCGGATAAACTACAACTTGGCGGTGAAAGTAAGCGTTTGACCATTCTGTTTAGTGACATCGCAGGTTTTTCCACGTTTTCAGAGAAAATGACACCCCAAGAACTTGTTAGCAATATGAATGAATATTTAAGTGAGATGACGCAAATTGTTTTAGATGATCAAGGCACATTGGATAAATATGTCGGTGACGCTGTGATGGCTTTTTGGGGCGCTCCTATTCCTTTGGAAAATCATGCTTATCTGGCTTGCAAAGCCGCTCTCGAGATGAGAATGAAAGTTGAAAAACTAAAAGAGATTTGGCATGAAAGAGGTATTCCTCCAATTGAAGTAAGAATTGGAATTAACACCGGTGAGGTTGTCGTTGGAAACGTTGGCGGGGTTCAGAGATTTGATTATACCGTAATGGGCGATACAGTAAATTTAGCGTCAAGACTTGAAGGAGCTAATAAGCAGTACGGCACTTATTTAATGATCAGTGAAACAACTTACGAAGACGTAAAAGAGCATTTTTTAGTACGTGAATTGGATAACATAACAGTTAAAGGCAGAACAAAACCAACTGTAGTTTACCAATTGCTTGGTTACAAAAGTGATCCATTCACGCAGGCGCAATATGATTCACTTCAGAACTATTTCACTGGATTGAATCTGTTTAAGCAGAAAAAATTTGCAGAAGCGAAACCGCTATTTATTACTTCTTTGGAAGATTTACCGGATGATGGTCCATCGAAGGTTTATCTAGACCGCTGTGAAATTTATTGCCAAAATCCACCACCCGAAGATTGGGACGGTGTTTTCATAATGAAAACAAAATAATATTTTAAATAGTCTCTCAAATTCTTGACATTAAATCAATATATTAGTAACCCTGTAGTCTAAAAAATTGGTGTTTTGTCAATGGATATATTCAAACCTCTTCAAAATCGTGAACCTATCAGCAAATTAATTGCATCGCAAATAGAGGATGCTATTTTATCTAACAAGTATCCGCCTGGTTCAAAAATTCCCTCAGAAATGAAATTGTGCGAACAATTTAAAGTAAGCAGAACTTCGCTTCGCGAGGCATTAAAAACTTTAGCCGCACAAGGGCTTATTACTGTTTATAAAGGGAAGGGAATATTCGTTAATGAATTATCATCTGGAAATGTTTCCGGCTCTATTCAAAAATACTTAAAGCAGAAACTTGGGCGCAACTATGCTTTTGATATTGTTAGGGCAAGACAAATTCTTGAACCGGCAATTGCTTATTCTGCTTCGCTGAATCGTAACGAAGAAGATTTAAGGAATATTGAAAGTAACATAAGAGAGCTTGAATCATCTGACGCAAATTTTGAACAATTAGCTCATATTGATATGGGATTCCATTTGCTTCTTGCAAAAGCCTCTCAGAACAGCGTAGTGCCTTTGCTGCTAAAATCCATTTATAAATTGGTTCCGGAAATTAATTCTACGGTTTATGCAACAATCGAAGATGCGAGATCATCTGCTGTAATTTGGCACCGCAAGATTTATGAACTGATTAAAAATAGAGATGCCGGTGCGGCAACGATCGCTATGGCCGATCATCTTAAAATTGCAGAGGCTCATACAGAAAAAATGTTAATATCAACTGGAATTGGAGAATAATTGAGAAGGATTTTCAAAATAAATTATTTTCAAATCTATCTATTGGTAGGAATCTACTCATTAATAGTTCTTTTGGTTGGCTGCGATCGGCAACGAGAAAAGGACGAAGCTACCGTAATACAAAATGAAGTTTCCATCGAGGAGCATCATACAGAATCGTCGGCAGAAGTTGAAAACAAATTAGAAAAGATGAATAATGAAGCTCCTCAAGAAATTCAATCAATTTCAGAATTATGGAATAATTACAAGAAAGCAAAGCAAAATGTAAGCGCTGCCATACAGCAAGGCAATTTAGATACTATTAAACATTGGCTATTAATTGCCGGTGAGATTTCTATGGAATTGAGCAGACCTGATATTGCCGCATGGCAGTTTAATAATATCGCTCATTATTCTATTCAAGAATTCAAAACTCTAACTGATTATGAAAGCAAACTGCAATCTCTTGCAACATTGCCCGAAGATAGTAGTAAACCTGATTCCATTAAGAAAATAGTCTCGCTTTTCAAGGATCATTTCAAATTACTTTTAGATTGTGAAACTGATCTAAAAAGAGCTCAAGAAATTGATAAACACCTCGAAGCATCAAATCGAACCGTAGTTATCGAACGCAATATTGGTTTTATTAATTGGGTTCGAAAATTGATTTACGGAAAATCATAGCACCGTAATAAGTCACTAAATATTCAACTACATTTTTATTAGATTTATCCTTTCTTTTTCTCATTACTGCAAAAGGTTACTGATGAATACTATTGAACAAAAAGAATCTTGGAAATTTCCGAAAGAATTTTGGCTCGCCAATTTTATGGAACTATGCGAAAGGGCGGCGTATTATGGTTTTTTTATTGTATTGACTCTTTATTTGACAGACATAGTAGGCTTTACAGATAAGGAAACAGGAGTAGTAGCCGGTATTTTCTTCGCACTTTTGTATTTTTTCCCTCCATTTGCCGGAGCAATCTCGGATAAAATTGGTTTTAAAAACGGTTTAATTTTAGCTTTTGGATTCTTAACAATAGGATATTTCTTTCTTGGAATATTCCACTCAAAAATATTAGTTATTGTTTTCCTATCGGTAGTTCTAATAGGCGGATCGTTCATAAAACCATTAATTACGGGAACAGTTGCCAAAACTACTTCCGATGCAAATAAAGCGCGCGGATTTTCTCTGTTTTATTGGGTTGTTAATATTGGAGCATTCAGCGGAAAAACCGTTGTACCAAGCATAAGGCAGGGAATTGGAATTGAATACGTAAATTTTTTCTCCGCGGGAATGTCACTTTTAGCATTACTTTTTGCACTCTTCATTTTCAAGCCGATGGATACCAGTCCTGTCACAAAAACCATTAAAGATGTTTATATATCTCTCAAAAAAATTCTTTCAACGCCAAGATTAGTTATTCTAACGTTAATAGTTTCAGGATTTTGGATAATTCAGCATCAGTTATATGCCACCATGCCTAAATATGTTATTCGTTTATTAGGAGAAGAGGCAAAACCGGAGTGGTTAGCAAATGTGAATCCATTGGTTGTGGTGATTTTTGTTGTTCCTATCACACAATTGTTCAAAAAGTTTAAAGCTGAAACTGCAATGCTCATCGGAATGGTAATAATGCCGATATCCGGTATTGCGATGGCATTCAGTCAATCGCTTGAAGCTATCACAGGTCCGGAAATAACTTTCTTCGGGAGCATAGTATTTCATCCAATAACAGTGATGATGATAATCGGAATTGGAATTCAGGGGCTAGCGGAATGTTTCATATCTCCAAGATTTTTAGAGTATTTTGCTCTTCAAGCTCCAAAAGGAGAGGAGGGAGTTTACATGGGGTTTAGCCATTTGCATTCTTTTGTCTCTGCATTGGCTGGTTTTATTATGTCAGGTTTTCTTTTGGATGCATATTGCCCTGATCCCAAAACTTTGCCGGCTGGATTAACGGAATTACAAAAGGCAGCCTATTATACCGATGCGCACGTAATTTGGTATTATTTTGCTGCTATTGCGGCTGTGGCAGCGGTGGCATTATATATCTATAAAGTTGTTATTGAAAGAATTGATAAAAAGGCACTTGAGCAATGGTAGTTTTTCGCATTTTAGATAAACCAACATAACATGTTAATATATAATAAGTAAAGCGATGTAACTAAGAATTATTATCGCTATAGCATGAAAGGATATTAAGTGGAAGAGAAAAGAGTAATTGTTGCAATGAGCGGAGGAGTGGATTCATCCGTGGCAGCGGCATTACTACATGAAGAAGGCTACGAAGTCATAGGAATCACGATGAAAACCTGGGGATTTATGGAAGTTGGCGGCGCGCCGAAACACGAATCCGGCTGCTGTTCCCTTGACGCAATTTTTGACGCGAAGAACGTGGCAAGTTCATTTGGTATTCCGCATTATACCGTAGATTTTACAAAACCATTTGAGGAAGCAGTAATAACAAATTTTGTTGATGAATATTTAAGCGGAAGAACGCCAAATCCATGTGTGGTATGCAATAGAAAAATTAAGTGGGAAGAATTATTGATAAAAGCAGATTCACTTGATGCAAAATATGTTTCTACCGGGCATTACGCTAATATTGAGTATAAGGAAGAAACAAATAGATATTGTTTAAAAACATCCGCCGATGATCATAAAGATCAAACATACGCTTTGTGGGGTCTTACACAGGAGAGTTTGAGCAGAACATTATTTCCGCTCGCAAAATACACAAAGCAAGAAATTCGAAATTTGGCAAAAAAGTTTAATCTAAAAACTGCTTCAAAGCCGGATAGCCAGGAGATTTGCTTCGTCGCTGATAATAATTATGAGAGATTTTTAAGAGAGCGCATTCCCGACGTTATTGAAGGAATTAAAGAAGGTGACTTTATTTACAAAGGTGAAGTTGTTGGAAAACATAAAGGTATTCCTTTTTATACGGTTGGTCAGAGAAAAGGATTAGGAATAGCGCTCGGTAAACCGATATATGTAAAAAATATTAATACAACTAATAACATAATTGAATTAGGCGATAAATTAGATCTTTTAGAGAAGGATTTGACAGCGGAAGATGTTAATTTTGTAAGTGTGGAAAAACTTGAAGTCGGGTCAAAAGTTCTGGCTAAAATCAGGTATTCGGATCAAGGTTCTTTAGCCGAAGTAGTTGAAGCGGACGAGAAAAGTTTTAGTATTCATTTTTATAAAGAAAAAAGTGCAATAACTCCCGGACAGTCGGTTGTTCTTTATGATGCTTCCGGATATCTTTTGGCGGGAGGAATAATTTCCAAATAATTTTTTATGTGAGGCAGTCTTCGAAAGTAGCAAGTTAAATGGCGCGTTAAATGCAAAGGTATTGTTGCTTAACCAGAGTTATGAACCAATCACAATTTGTAATGTAAAAAAAGCAATAATTCTAATCTTTTTGGGGAAAGCGGAGTTAGTTGCAAAGAGTACCACAAAAATTTTGCATACAAGTCGAAGTACATTTCCCTGGCCAACAGTTATCCGGCTCAATAGATATCGAAAGATACCTCATAAAAGTATAATTCTTTCGCGGAAGAATATTTTTAAAAGGGATAAACACATTTGCGGATACTGCGGAAGAGGAGACCTTCCTTTAACTGTTGATCACATCATTCCAAGAGCAAGAGGCGGCGAGGATACGTGGGATAACTTAATTTCCGCTTGTTTGCCGTGCAATAATAGAAAAGGCGATAATACGCTAGAAGTAGCTGGTCTAAAATTGCTCACAAAACCTTACAAACCGAATTACATCATGTTTCTTACAACTTCTTTCGGACGAATTGATTCTACCTGGAAACCATATTTGTTTCAACGGTAAATACTGAGGTAAAAAGTATTTTTTTTTACTATCTTTCGCTCGTTTAAAAACCTTAATAAAATGTTGAAAATATGGCAAAAAAGAGGATTCTTAGTGGAATGCGTCCGACCGGGAAATTACACATCGGGCATTTTGTTGGAGCTTTAGAAAATTGGGTAATACTTCAAAATGAATTTGAAAGTTACCACTTGATTGCGGATTATCATGTTTTAACCACAAGTTTGAATACGAACGAAATTTATGATAATTCAGTCGAAATGCTGATTGATTGGCTCGCCGTTGGATTAGACCCGGGAAAAAGTCCTATGTTTAGGCAATCGCAGATTAAGGAACATACTGAATTGCATCTATTGTTTTCGATGCTCGTTACTGCCGCACGCCTCGAAAGAAATCCGACCGTAAAAGAGCAGGTGCGGAATTTGAATATTGATAATATAATTTATGGTCATCTCGGCTATCCTATTTTGCAGTCTGCAGATATTCTTTTATACAAAGGTGAAGCGGTTCCGGTTGGAGACGATCAAGTTCCTCATGTTGAAATTACCAGAGAAATTGCGCGTAAGTTCAATTCTCTTTACGGAAATGTTTTCCCCGAACCTGAACCTAAGCTGACAAAATTTGCGAGACTTCCGGGTTTAGACGGCGATGTAAAAATGAGCAAATCATTGAATAACACAATTCTGCTTTCTGATGCGCCGGAAATTGTTAATCAGAAACTGAAAAAAGCAAAGACCGATCCTCAAAAATTAAGAAGAAATGACCCCGGTCGTCCGGAAGTGTGTTTGGTTTTTACTTACCATAATAAATTTAATCCTTCAGAAACAGAAGAAATTGCAGAAGGATGCAGATCGGGAGCATTAGGCTGCGTTGACTGCAAACTTAAATGCGCGGAAAATATAAACACATTTCTTGTTCCAATAATAGAAAAGCGGCGTTCGCTTGAAGCAAACCTCGATTTTGTTAAAGATGTTCTTTCAGACGGCGAGCGCAAAGCCAAATTGGTTGCAGAGAGCACAATGAACGAAGTCCACAAAGCAATGAAGCTAGGTTAAATTTGTATAAGATAAAACTCTCAAATTTCGAAGGTCCGTTGGATTTGCTTCTTTTCTTCATTCGAAGAGATGAACTGGACATTTATGATATTCCGATTTCATATATCACAACTGAATTCATGGAATATCTAAAGCTGTTGGAGCAATTAGACCTTGAGGCTGCAGGTGATTTTATTCTAATGGCGTCGACGCTAATGCAGATTAAAGTCAGGATGCTGCTCCCTAAAATGACTGATGAAAAGGGAGAAGAAATTGATCCGCGCGCTAATTTAGTTCAGGCGCTTCTGGAATACAAACAGTATAAAGAAATGGCTGAAGAGTTTTCGATATTTGAGTCTAATCAACGCATGTTGAGTTATAGAGGTAATTTTGATGCAGACGAAAAAGAAACTCCGGTTGAACTGAACACTCTTTTGAAAAACATTACAATTTATGATTTAATTAAAGCTTTTAAGCATGCTTTGGAGCAAAAACCGCATGAACCGGTGCATACAATCGAGAGAATAAGCGTTAGCATTGACGAGCAGATTAATCTTATTCTTGAAAAGGTTAAGACATTGAAGGAGTTGAGCTTTATTGAACTTATTATTGATATGAGAGAAAAAATTAGAATAATTGTGACATTTGTTGCGATGCTTGAGTTAATTAAAATGGGGAAAATTGGGTTACGCGAATCGGTGAATTTTAACGATTTTGTTATTTATCAAGTGGAATTAGATGGATAAAATTTACGAATCTATTATTGAATCTTTAATTTTTGCTTCAGATGATCCGTTACCTGGGTCGGAAATCGTTAAAGCCATCAAAGAGATTGACGGTGATGAAATTCCTCTTACGAGCGAAGAAGTTGAAAAAGCCGTGGAAATGTTAAATGTGCGTTATAAATTAAATGATATTGCATTCAGAATTATTGCAGTTGCGGGCGGTTACCTTTATGCAACTATTCCGGAGAACGCAAAATATGTCGGGTTCTTGTCTTCCGTCAGAAGTAAAAGAAGACTCAGCCAGGTGGCATTGGAAACTTTATCGATAATTGCATACAAGCAGCCGATTACAAAACCGGAAATTGAGCAAATCAGGGGAGTAAATTCTGATTACATGATGAATACTCTTCTTGAGAAAAATTTGATTACGATCAAGGGAAGAGCGGAAACAATTGGAAGACCGCTGCTGTATGGAACAACCGATGAATTTCTTAAGTATTTTGGATTGAATGCACTTAAAGACCTTCCAAGACCAAGAGAGATTGACGAAATTATGAAAGATGAAGACTTTCTTGAGCAGAAGAGAAAAATTATGATGAATGAATTGGAAGAAATAATTGAAAACGAAACAAATACAACAGACGATGACACATCTGAGACTGAATAAATATCTTTCCGAGTGTGGAATTGCATCCCGCAGGAAAGCCGAAGAACTCATAGTTCAAGGTAGAATCCAAATAAATGGAAAAACCGTAACAGATCTTTCTGTAAGAGTCGATCCAAACAATGACATGGTGCGTTTTGACGGAGATATAATCAAAACAGCTAGAAAAGTATACTTTCTATTGAATAAACCTAAAGGCGTTATCACATCTACAAAGGATGAAAAAAACAGAAAAACTGTTGTTGATTTAATTGCAACTCACGAAGCAATTTTTCCTATTGGAAGATTAGACTTCAACACAACCGGCACTCTGCTTTTAACCAATGACGGTGATTTTGCAAATTTACTGATGCATCCGCGTAATAAAATTCCTCGCGAATATTCAGTCATTTTAGATAGGGAATTATCAGAAGAAGATAAGTTCAAACTGTTGAAAGGAATCTATATTGAAAACCGGAAGAGTAAATTCAATACCATTTCCTTTCCGAAGAAAAACAATTTTAAAAGTGTTTCTGTTACTACCGAAGAAGGTAGAAACCATTTCGTGAAAAATATATTCTCAGCGCTAGGATATACCGTTAAAAGTCTTCACCGGGAAAGATATGGAGATTTCAATGCATCAAGAATGAAATTCGGTGAATATATTCAGCTTAGAGAAAAAGATATTCATAAATTTATTAGCATGATAAAATAGAAAATGGGAGGAGTTTTGGATAACCAGATTCAATCAGATATAAATGATTTGATGACTAGAAGATTAGAAGAACTGCACGAGTTAAATACCAACTGCATTGAAACTTATGCTTACAAATATGACGTTACTTCATATTCAACCGAAATTAAAAGTGATTACGAAAAGTATGAATCAAAAGACGTTGCTGTTGCCGGCAGAATAATGGCACTCAGACGAATGGGGAAAGCTTCATTTGTGCTTATTCAAGACAAACTTGGAAGAATTCAAATTTATCTTCGCGGCGATGAAATTGGCGTCGAAATTTATCAAGCATTTAAGTTGATGGATATCGGGGATATTATTGGAGTTGACGGTTATGTTTTTAAGACGAAGACAGGTGAAATTTCCGTTCACGCTAAAAGTTTGAAGCTGCTCAGTAAATCAATACGACCAATTCCTATCGCAAAAGAAGTAACGAATGAAAAAGGCGAAAAGGTTATTTTTGATCAGTTTGCAGATAAAGAATTGCGTTACAGACAAAGATACGTTGACTTAATAGTAAATCCCGAGGTAAAAGAGGTTTTTAAAAAGCGTTCACAAATTGTATCTGCTATTCGTACATTTTTAGATGAAAATAATTTTCTGGAAGTTGAAACGCCGATTTTACAGCCTCTTTACGGCGGCGCTGCGGCTAGACCATTTGTAACTCATCATAATACTCTGGACATTGATTTATATTTGCGAATTGCCGATGAATTGTATTTGAAAAGATTAATCATTGGCGGATTTGACCGGGTTTACGAAATTTCAAAGGATTTTAGGAATGAAGGGATAGATAAAACTCACAATCCCGAATTCACTATGCTCGAACTCTATGCAGCTTACCATGATTACGAATGGATGATGGAATTTGTTGAAAAGATGGTTAACAACACTTGTGAAAAAGTTTTTGGCACAAATGACTTCACCATTGAAGGTCATAAAGTAAGTTTCAAAGCGCCATGGCAAAGAATTTCTATGGTGGAGGAATTAAAAAAGTATACCGGAATTGATGTTTTGAATGCATCAAAAGAAGAGCTTGTAAAAGCCGTAAAAGACCGCGGCATTGATTTGAAAGGCGGGGAAAGCAAAGGCAAACTTATTGATGAATTATTCGAACTTACGGTTCAACATAAATTAATTCAGCCGACTTTTATTACCGACTATCCGATTGAATTATCACCGCTTGCAAAGAAACACAGAACAATCGATGGCATCGTTGAAAGATTCGAAGGATTTGTTCTAGGAAGGGAAATCTGTAATGCGTTTAGTGAATTGAACGATCCGATTGATCAGAAAGAACGTTTCGAAAGTCAATCTGAGATGCGAGAAGCCGGCGACGATGAAGCGCACCAAATTGATCATGATTATATTCGCGCGATGGAATACGGAATGCCGCCGACTGCAGGATTGGGTGTTGGAATTGATAGATTGGTAATGCTCCTTACAAATCAGCCGACTATAAGAGATGTGATTTTATTTCCACAGATGAGACCTGAAAAGAAAGATTCAAAATAACTTATTCCGAGCCGGTAAATCCGGCTCAATTAATATTTTATGCGATTATTTATTTTAACAATATTCTTAATTGCTCCCAAAATATTTGGGATGCTGCAATCTGCAGATGGGGATTCTCTGAATTCTTCCGTTAATAAAATTCCACTATTCGCGATTAATTCTGTTATACCAAATTCCCTCAATTCCACAAATAATCATTCTGGTGAATTCGACCCTCTGAAGAATAACGTAGACTACACACTTCTCGCGTACACCGGCGGATTAACACTAGCGGTTGGAACCGGATTGCATATTTATCAAGCAAATGCATGGTGGCAGGAGCAAGATAGTAAATTCAGAATCATTAATGATTGGAATTATTCTTTGTGGCAGGATAAATTAGGGCATTTTTATGGTACAAATTTAATTGCTCATGCATTAGCCGGAGCATTAGAAGCAGCAAATGTTCAGACAGAAGAATCGACAGTTATTTCCGGATTGACAGCGCTCGCGTTTGAGTTGTTTATTGAGATTGAAGACGGCTTCGGACCTCAATGGGGGTTCAGCCCCGGAGATGCGACTGCAAACGTACTTGGCGCCGGGTTCTTCATAAGTCAATATTATTTCCCCATTATGAAGAATTTCTTAATTAAGGCAAGTTACTATCCTTCTCCAAAATTTCTTGCCGGGCAGCATAAAGGTGGAATTATAATCGATGATCACGAAGGCTGGAAATATTGGATGAGCGTTAGAGTTAAGGAGTTACTCCCTAGAAAAGCGGCTGAATATTGGCCATCATTTTTGATGATTGCCGGTGGGATGGGAGTTGATAATCTTGATGGAGTAGGCGGAGGAAGAAGGGAATTTTATATTGCACTTGATTATGATATGGAAACACTTCCGCTTTATGGTGGATTTTGGCAATTTTTTAAGAGTACTTTTAATTACTGGCATTTCCCAATGCCTGGAATTAGAGTAACTCAAGGCGGTGCATTTTTTGTTTTAAGTTATTAATAGGAACTTGTATTGAAATATTCCGTCATTATTCCGACACTTAACGAAGAAAAATTATTACCCGTTCTTTTAAATCAGTTGAATCAAGAAGAGCTACGAAAAGAATTCGAGTTTGAAATTATTATTTCGGATGGCAGCAGCAACGATAATACAGTTGAGATTGCTTTAGCAAATGCGGACAAAGTAATAGTCCACACCGAAAAATATAAGCAGAATATAGCTGAAGGACGTAATCTCGGGGCTGAAAAGGCAGAAGGAGAAATTTTAATATTTCTTAATGGCGATGTGAAAATTTCCTCGCCGTTTCAACTTTTTAGCAAAATTAGAAGTGAATTTGAGAACGGAAAATATATTGGGATGACTTGCGATGTAATTGTTGATCCGGTGCAATCTAAATTCGAAGATAAATTATTCTTGGGATTCTATAATTACTATTTCCACTGGCTTAACCTAATTGGAATGGGGATGGGCAGGGGAGAGTGTCAAGTTGTTAGTAAAAAGGTTTTTTTCGAAGAGAAAGGTTACAATAAAAATCTTGCAGCAGGTGAAGACTTTGATTTATTTAAAAGACTGCGGACACGCGGTAAAATTTTATTCTGCCATGATATTGACATTCACGAATCCCCGCGCCGTTACCGCAGATACGGGCATTGGCATATTTTCTTTACGTGGTTATTAAACAGTATTTCCGTCGTCTTAAGAAAAAAATCCTTTAACAAGGAATGGGAACAGGTTAGATAAAATGAAAAAACTAATTTTGGTTTTAGCATTGTATTCAACAATCGCATTTGCACAAACAGGCTTTGTGGAAATAAATCACGTTGTTTACCCATTTCTCGAAAGAATGAAAACTATGAGTGTTTTGGAAGATTATTCATCATTCGATCTCCCAAAGACAAGAAATCTTGTCGCAAAAAATCTTGTAACAATTCATAAAAAGAAAAATATCTTAGGTGAAATCGATAAAAATCTTCTTTCTGATTTTCTTCACGAGTTTAGTTACGATATTAATTATGCAATAGAAAAGACAAACCTTCTTCCTGACTTTCAACCATCCTATTTTTTAACTGAGAATGAAAAATATCTTTATTCATATTATGATTCCTCTCAATTCAGTTTATTTGTAAATTTTATTGGTGATGTACAACAATTGAGTCATTATGATAATAGTTCCAAGAATGCTGCTTCAGCAACAATAATTAAATTTGGAGGAGAAATTAAAGGCTCTTTTGGTGAGAATATTGGATATTCAATCCTAGCTAATAATGGAACTTTCTTTGGGAATCGAAAACTCGTTCAGCAGAAAGGTTCGCTTCAGTATAATTATAAATTTAATCTTTCTGATAGCATAGGAATTGGAGACGATTATTTTGATGAAACGGC
>Ga0180009_10001070_pt1 | contig 34424 bp, 30 predicted proteins | sample OS_PC_MetaG_FD_123537 | JGI IMG/M metagenome (GOLD analysis project Ga0180009, IMG submission 123537) | Groundwater microbial communities from the Aspo Hard Rock Laboratory (HRL) deep subsurface site, Sweden - OS_PC_MetaG | ecosystem: Environmental > Aquatic > Deep subsurface > Groundwater... | reverse complement strand
TATTAGTGGCAGGAAGTAAATACCCTAGATTAGTTATTATACTTTTGTTAACTTATTGACAGAGCTAATACATTTAGCCATTATTTTATACGTCACTGTATTTGTGAAATTATGCACTAAGTGTTAACTGGGTTGAATTACGCAATGAAAATGGTTACAGAAAGTTTAGCGAAGTCCTTTCTAATCTCAAAATCCCCTTTTCTTTAAATGGTGATTATGACGGGACAAAATTAGATCAAATATTCAAGGAAATATTTTAATCGCGCTCTAGCAAATCAATCATGCGGGCTGCGCTTATCGCATCGTTACTCGTCGCGGTGAACTGTATCCGGTGAGAAAGCAGGCAAGCATACGGCAATATATTCAGCGCCGTTGGAGTGCGGAGAACTGTACCGAATCCATTCTCCTTTTTTTACAATAACGGCTTCTCCGCTATTAATTTCAATAATTCCGTCTTTCGATTCAACTTGTAATGTTCCGCTAAGAACCAATGTGTATTCATCGAATTCGGGAGTTTGTCCCGGCTCAACCCAGCCTGCTGGACTTTTCATGTGAGCGATACTTACATCGCCTGTGCCTGAATTTACTCTTCCAACGTATTCTTTAATTATTTTCGGCTTGTTCCCTGCTGCTTCTATTACGGTTGGCTGCAAAATTTTTATCGGCATTATTTTCCTCTTTCAAATTGGATGGTAGCATTTTTGTGAATTTATTCAATCGAATCAGCGGGCACGGCTTTCAATACAATATTCACTTCTCCGCCAAATTGTATGTAAATGCTTTTTACATTTTCTTTAATAATTGACAATGAATTTTCGTTCTTATCAAATTGTGAGAAGACCTCTTTTCCCTGCATTTGAACATTCCTTTTTCCTATCGAGTCCCAAAATCTTGAGGGCACTTCTAACTTAAACTCGACCGATGCGCCCGGTTCCAAAGAAGTAATTTTAGTATAATTAAAAATCTCTTCCTTTGTTAGAGCATAAGCTTCGCCGTCTTTCGTCTGAAGTAAAAAATTATCGTTGATGTAACTTATGGGAATATTCTTTCCCGAGTTGTTGAGCACTTTTATTCGGATAGCGGTTAGATCAAATTCTGCCCAAGCGTAAACATTTGGATTCATGTTGATATTACTTGAGTATTTAACTCCCTCGAAATCAGAATATGAGTAAATCTTAAAATCCTTTTCCTCGTCAGGATTCATTTGAATTCCGAAAAAGTCATTCATCGGTGTACTTGCGCAGCCATTCAACAGCAGCGTTGTTAAAACCAGCATCAATATAATTTTACCTTTCATTATTACTCCAACTGTAAATGAAGTATTTTACCGCCCTCTGTGCTCTAAGTTAAAATACGCCACCAAGTCTCGAAGACACAAAGAAAACCATTCCCTAATTAAGTTGACGTTTATTCAACACGAAAAGCAAACTAAATATACGGCAAATCACCTTTCACTGCAATGGATAAATCCAGAACTACGGTAGAAAGGGCTTCGGTTAGTTTCTCAAAATAAATTTTCCCTTTATCAATATTCGCATTCTCCGGATTGCCGGAACCTAGATCGGGGTGCGATAATTTCCACGGACGCGGAGTCCAAACGCCAGCTTGATTTAGTCCTTTGATTTTGAATTTAGTTCTCTTTCCTTCGCCCGCTTTACTGATGTCAACATCGTCATTGAGCAAATACATCATCATACTTGTTTCCAACTCTCCGGCATGGTCTCCCGGAGTATCAAATAATTCGCCAACAACATCGGGAATCATTTTGTGAAGATCGGCAAGAATTATCAAAACTTTTAATTCACTCTGAATATCTCTGACCAGCGGCTTAAAATCATTGCCGCCATGTGAATTAACTATTATCAATCTATCAATTCCCTGCTTTAATAATGAGTGCGAAACATCTTTTAGTATTGAATACGCGGTTGTTGTATTGAGGTGTATCGCTGCAATCTGATCCAAGTGCTGAGCATTATTCCCAAATGGAATTACGGGAAGAACTATTGACTTTGCTCCTTTTGAATTTGCCGCTTCTGCCGCAGTTTTGGCAATAACTTCGGATTGAATTATATCCGATCCATATGGAAGATGTTGATTGTGCGCTTCGGTTGCGCCCCACGGAAGAAGCGCAACATTTGGTGTGTTTACTTTTAGCGATGAATGACTCGAATATTTTAGCTCCAATTTGCTCTCATATTAAAAAGAATTTTGTTCTGCTCTATTTATGATTTCTTCATGCAATTCTACGCCGAGATTTACGAAATAGTCACTGTAATTCTCCGGTTAGCATACAAATATTTTTCCCCTGAATGCACATGTAAAATTGAACTGCGGCAGCCTTGGATTGTAATTGCTATGAAGCAATGTGTTGAAGTTTTTCGGAAATCCAAAACTTAATTATTGATTGTCTTGTAACTCCCATTTTTTTTGCTTCTCTATCAAGCGAATGAATCATCCAAACAGGAAAATCAACATTCACTCTTTTTTGCTTCTGCCCAGGTCTACTAGCGTTTTCTAAATCGAAATGTTCGCTAATATCTTCGCCCAATTCAAACTTCGTGTCAAAGTCCCCAGCTTTTATAAATTTCTTTTTCATTTTCCCGTGACCTTTTTACTAATATGATTCACGCATAACTATCAACGAAGATTTTCTTTGGAAAGAAGCTCTACTCGATTTTAAGTTTTAAAAAATTGAAATCGTGGAAAAACCGCATAATAAATTTTTATTTCGATTGCATGATTTTACTTGAAAAAAATAGAACAAATAGACTTAATAATATCATCATCCCGATTTGAATAACGAGCGGTGTTGATATTAAAGAACCTGCCATTACTGCTGTTGAAAGGAGAATGTACTTTGCAGAATAATAGAACACCTTGCTGAAAAATATACTAGCAAATCCAGAGAGAAACAGATTGCTTGTTTTTTTGCTGATCGCGTAAAACAGAAAAACGTTTAACAAAAGCTCTGAAAGTATTAATGTGGACTTGATTATAGACGGGTGAGAAGAGATTAAAACCGAAAACAAAGGCAGAAGCAGAGCTATTAAATAGGTGTTTCTTTTTGTCGTCAAAACCAGCGATGCAATAATGATAATTCTCATCGGGTCTAAATAATAAATAGGAAAGGCAACTAAGTGGCTAATGGAAGGGAGAAAAGCAATAACCAGTATCGCCAATAAATCAAATAATAGAACTTTGCTTTTTTCGAAGGATAACCAATTTGTTAAACTATAATTCATTGTTTCCTCTCTAATTTTGATTCAAATATAATATTTTTCTTAAAGAAGTGAAATTATATTCATTCCAAGTGAAAACGAAATTATCAATCCGATAATTTTATATTATATATTTAATAAACGCTTTTATCAACTTTTTGTAATTTGTTTCTTTTTTGTTCTGTTTTCAAACAATTTGTTTTGCATGATTCTTGAGCGTTTATTTTGTTAATTAATTTTTTCCCGGGATTTTTTAAATATGAAAATAAAGTTTTTCTCATCACTGTTGCTAACGTTATTTTTATCGTCACAAATATTTACGCAGAACTATGAACTCGTATGGTCGGATGAATTTGACGGCAGCGAAATAAACTCCTCAACTTGGACACACGAAACCGGCGGACACGGTTGGGGAAATCAAGAGTTACAATATTATACAAATAGGAGTGATAATTCCTATGTTGAAGATGGCAAACTTGTTATTGTCGCCAAAAACGAATCGTATAGCGGAAAAAGTTATACTTCTGCAAGAATGATTTCTATGGGAAAAAGATTCTGGAAATACGGCAAAGTTGAGGCTTCGATAAGACTGCCATATGGTCAGGGTATGTGGCCTGCATTTTGGATGATGGGAGAAAATTTCAAACAAGTCGGATGGCCCGCATGCGGAGAAATTGACATCGTTGAGCTAATTGGCGGAACGGGAAATGACAACACCGTACATGGAGCCGCTCACTGGTCAAATAACGGACAACACGCTTCTTACGCCGGATCTCGAAAACTTTCGAGCGGAATTTTTGCAGATGCTTTTCATCTGTTTGCAATTGAGTGGGACGAAAAAAAAATTGTTTGGAAACTTGATGGAATTCAATATCACGTAATTGATATTACTCCCGCTCAACTTTCTGAATTTCATAACAACTTTTTTCTTTTGCTAAACCTTGCCGTCGGAGGAACATGGCCTGGGAGTCCGGATAATTCAACACAGTTTCCGCAAAAAATGGAAGTTGATTTTGTGCGCGTTTATAAAGATGCTAATAAATTTCCCAAATCATCAATTCTCTATCCAACGAACAATCAATTATTCGATTATGGAAAAGCCATTCCGGTAATCATCAGCGCATCCGATCCCGATGGAAACGTAGCAAAAGTTGAGTTGTTTCAAATGGACGGATTATTGAAAACATTCACAAACACTCCTTACACTTATAATTGGGAAAATGTTCAGTCTGGCTGTTATGAACTAATTGCAAAAGTAACAGATAACGAAGGCAATATCCGCAAGTCCGAACCAATCGAAATTAGCGTTGGCGCCGGATGCGGTCAATCACCTTACCTTGGATTCCCTTTAGAAATTCCAGGAACTATTGAAGCTGAATATTTTGACCTCGGTGGCGCCGAAACTGCATACTTTGATACTGATTCGATTAACACGGGCAACAACTACGGAAACAGTTTTCGCACTGATGAAGGAGTTGATACCGAAGGCTCTTCCGATAGCGGATTCAATGTTGGATGGATAGATGCGGGCGAGTGGTTTGAATATACAGTAAATATTATCAATAGCGGGATTTATACATTATCAACACGAACTGCTTCGCCCAATGACGGCAATAAGTTTGAGTTATTTCTCAACGAGACAAACTTAACAGGCGAGCAGATTCTGCCGAACACCGGCGGCTGGCAAAATTGGACTGAAAGAATTTCTTCCGCATTTCAACTTCCTAAGGGACTCCATGTTATTTGTTTTTCAACATCAACCGGTGGATTTAATTTAGATAAAATCGCATTCTCATTACTTGCAACCGGTGTGGAGGGCGAACGAGATTTTTCGTATGAAAACAAAATCGAGGTTTACCCCAACCCATTTAATGGGAATGTGAAGGTTGCACTAACTTCAAATTCTCTATCCGATCTTAATAAGGAAATGATAGTGTACGATGTTTTGGGGAGAAAGGTTTTTACTAAAGAAATAATTATCCGCCTTGGCGCAAACGTTTATGAATGGAATCCCGCGGAATCGCTGAATTCAGGAACTTATATTATTGTAATTAATAATGACGCTTTCTCTTTTGTAAAAAAAATTCTTTACATAAAATAAAATTGTATCCATAAAAAGTAAGGGGCATTGTGAAAATGAAATCAACAATAGTTTTATCACTGCTGCTCTTCGTTTCATTCAACATCTATTCACAAGACGATGTTGAAAAACGCGTGACAGATTTATTATCGAAAATGACGTTAAAGGAAAAAATCGGGCAGATGGCGCAGTATCATTTGTGGTCGAAGGGCGGCGAAGACAATATTAAGGATGATATTAAAAAAGGATTAGTCGGCTCACTATTAAACGCGGGAGATTTAAAAACAAAAAACGATCTTCAAAAAATTGCAGTTGAAGAGAGCCGATTGGGAATTCCGTTAATTTATGGTAGAGACGTAATTCATGGCTACAGAACAATGTTCCCAATTCCGCTTGGACAAGCCGCAAGCTGGAATCCCGCTCTTGTTCAAGAAGCTGCCCGCATTGCGGCGGTTGAAGCGTCTTCCGAAGGAATTAAGTGGACTTTTGCGCCTATGATAGATAATGCCCGCGACCCAAGATGGGGTCGCATTGCAGAATCATGCGGCGAGGATGTGTACCTCGCATCTAAACTCGCAGCATCAATGGTAAAAGGGTTTCAAGGTGAAAATTTGTCAGATGCAGAATCGATTGCAGCCTGCGCGAAGCATTATGTCGGCTATGGCGCTGCCGAAGGTGGAAGAGATTATAACACCACATATATTCCTGAGCAGCTTTTAAGAGAAATATATCTGCCTCCTTTCAAATCCGCCGTTGATGCCGGCGTTGCGACTCTTATGAGCGCATTCAATGATATAAACGGAATTCCCGCTTCTGGAAATGATTTTACGCTTAACAAAGTTTTACGAGGCGAGTGGAATTTTGATGGATTTGTGGTCAGCGATTGGAGTTCAGTAACTGAAATGATCACTCACGGTTACGCAAAGGATGAGTATGAGGCTGCAATGAAATCCGCCAACGCCGGCGTGGATATGGAAATGGTATCTTTGAGCTATGCGGATAATCTCGAAAAACTAATTCAAGATGGACTCGTCTCTGAAGAAGTTGTTAATACAGCCGCTGGAAATATTTTGAGAATAAAATTCCGCTGCGGCTTGTTTGAAAATCCTTATACAAAAGAGCCAAAGGTTTCCAAACTATTAACCGAGAATCATCTCGCGGCAGCAAAACAATTAGCTGAACAATCAATTGTTATGCTTAAAAACAATACTGTTCTGCCTCTATCAAAAAAAGTGAAAACGATTGCAGTATTCGGTCCGTTGGCAGACAGCCCTGAAGATCAAATGGGAACTTGGTCACCGGATGGGAAAAAAGAAAACACGCAGACGCCATTGACTTCACTTAAAAAATCACTGGAAGGGATAGCTGAAATAAAGTATTTAGATGTGCTTGAAAACAGCAGGACAATTGATAAAAGCAAATTCGAGGATGCCGTTAAATTGGCTGAATTGAGCGATGTAATTCTACTGTTCCTTGGTGAAGAGGCAATCCTTTCCGGCGAAGCGCATAGCCGCGCATTTTTAAATTTGCCCGGAGCACAAGATGATTTGTTCGAAACTTTAAGTCACGCTGGAAAGCCGATTGTAGTTGTTATAATGGCAGGAAGACCGCTCACCTTCCCAAATATTTCTGAAAGAGCAGATGCCATTTTATACGCATGGCATCCAGGAACAATGGGCGGGCCCGCAATCGCGGATATTCTTGTTGGGCTTACTTCTCCTTCGGGAAAACTTCCTGTAACATTCCCGCGAACCGTTGGACAAATTCCAATATATTATTCACATAAAAATACTGGTCGTCCGCCTTCCGAAAATATGCTCGGTATTCCCATTGGAACTCCGTTGGATCCAAAGGGTTTTGTGTCAAATTATCTCGATGTTGATTTTACGCCGGCATATCCTTTCGGTTATGGATTATCTTACACAAAATTTGAGTACAGCAATCTTCAAATGTTTCCGAATGAAGTTAAAAACAAGTCCTCGTTTTCAGTTTCTTTCGACCTTAATAATATTGGTGATTATGAAGCCACTGAAGTTGTTCAACTTTACGTAAGAGATCTGTACGCAAGCGTTACTCGTCCCGTAAAAGAGCTTAAGAGATTCGAGCGAGTGACTTTGAAACCGGGAGATAAAAAAACAATTTTGTTTCAATTAAGCACTGACGATCTATCATTTATTAATAACGAAATGCTTAGAGTAACCGAGCCAGGTGAATTTAAATTATGGGTCGGCGGTGATTCCGATTGCGGACTTGGAACATCTTTTTTTATAACTGAATAACTTGAGTTGACTATGAAACTTCGATTTGTAATAATAATGCTGACGGTTTTATCATTTCAAATGTTTGCCGGTGATTTTGTAAAAACCAGAGGAAAGGAAATTATTCTTCCAAGTGGCGAACCGATTCTTCTTAAGGGAATGAACATCGGGAATTGGCTTCTGCCGGAAGGTTATATGTTCAAATTCAAAAAGCCGAATTCACCCCGATTGGTTACTTCTGTTTTTGCTGAATTGATTGGACCGGATGAAGCTAAAAAATTCTGGGTTAATTTTCAGGATGTTTACATTACTCATGAAGATATTAAGTTCATCAAAAGGCTCGGACTTAATTCAATCCGCCTTCCTTTTCATTATGCTTTGTTTAACGACGAGACATTTCTTCACAATACGCAGGCAAGAGGATTTGAATTATTCGCCAGAATTTTAGATTGGTGCAGAAAAGAGAGCCTTTATGTAATTCTCGATATGCACGGCGCGCCTTGCGGGCAGACCGGCGACAACATTGACGATAGCTGGGGCTATCCCTGGTTGTTCACATCTGAGGATTGCCAAAATGAATTCATTAAAATTTGGAAATCAATCGCAGAAAAATATGCAGATGATAAAATAATTATTGGTTATGATTTACTAAACGAGCCTATTGCGCATTACTTTGAAGAAGATGGACTCTATGAAAAACTTGAGCCTCTCTATAAAAAGGCGACTGCTGCAATTCGTGAAGTAGATAAGAACCACATCATATTTCTGGGCGGCGCTAAATGGAATACTAATTTTTCCGTTTTCGGCGAACCGTTTGACGATAACTTAGTTTATACATTTCACAAATATTGGATGGAGCCGGTTCAAGAACAGATACAGGAGTATCTCGATTTCTCCGAAAAATATAATGTGCCGTTATACCTCGGTGAATCGGGCGAAAACTCGGACGAATGGGTGAACAATTTTAGAACTCTGCTGGAACAGCACAATATCGGCTGGTGCTTCTGGCCTTATAAAAAACTTGAATCATCCGCGGGAATAGTGCAGATTAAATATCCTTCCAATTATGAAACGATTATGGATTACGCCGAAAAACCGCGCGATAACTATCAATTCATTAGAGAGAACCGGTTAGATCAGGCTGTAGTTAAACAAATCTTGGCAGAATACCTTGAAAATTGTAATCTAAAAAAGTGCGAAGCAAATGAGGGTTATATAAAAGCGCTTGGTTTAACAGATTAATCTTTCCTTTAATAATCAGCCTCGATAAAAAAATCGCGGCTGATTTAATTTTCCTCAAAAAGCTCATTCTAAAAATTTTTCTTGCATAGTATAATTAACCGCACTATATTCGTGTACGTTTACGTATAGTTTGTTCGCAATTACACGCTGAGGTCACATGAATCAAATATTTATTATTGCTGAGTTCCTTAAAGCAGCCGGAATTACAGAAGAAGCATTAAAAAATTACGAGAATGAAAAACTTATTTCTCCTTCCGGGGTTACAGATGATAAAGTTGCTTTTTACACAAGCGCTGCTGTGGAAAAAGTAAAGCAGATCAGAACACTGACAGATCTTGGATACGGTACGAGCGAAATTCATAAAATTATCAAAAAGGTTGGGCTGCCCAAAGCCGCTGAATTAGATTCCGGAAAGTCCGAGACCGAAAAATTTATAACCGTTGGAAACTTAGCGGAACTTGTGGGAATTAGCCCAAGAACAATTAAGCATTGGGAGGAGAAAGGAATAATCGATTCTGAAATGAGAAGTGAGGGCGGTTTTCGTCTCTACTCGGAAATCTACGTTTATCTCTGCAAACTAATTAAGGATCTTCAGCTCTTTGGTTATTCGTTGGATGAAATAAAAAAGATATCTGATTTCTTCCGGGAATTTCTTGCCCTTCAAAGAAATTATGAAGCCTCTCCAATGGGAGATGTCGAGCAAAAACTTTCTGAGATGAGCGATGAGGTTCAAAATTTATTTGCTAGAATGAACGATTTCAAAGAAGGCATAGAGAGATGGGAAGAACTTCTAAAGGCGAAGAAAAAAGAAATCACTTCGCTTAAAACTAAAAACAGCAAACGCGAAAACAAATAGTGAGTACAAAGTGTATTACAATACGTTGAATTCTTTTAAGAATCAGTATAACCCAAATATTCCGCTGATAAATTTGGACAATCAAAAATCCGTTCTTCATCATATAAATTTCAAGTCGAATTTTAAAATGAACAAAGAGTTTCTGTCCAAAATTCGATCGGAATATCAAAGAGAGAATGAACATCAAAATTTATTACTGAATAATTCATCTGAATCCTTTAAGCTAAATAACGAATCAGACGAGGATTCGCAGGACAACAAATCGTTTAATTACATTTTGATAAAGGACAAAGAGAACGTCCGCGCAAAGGAAGTAATAGTTTTTTTCCACGGATTGAATGAGAGGTCTTGGTTAAAATATCTACCATGGGCGCTCGAGCTTCATCTATTGACGGGGAAAGCCATTTTAATGTTTCCTCTCGCATTTCACATCAACCGCACGCCTCAATCGTGGTTTAATTTGGCGCGGTTAAAGGCTATATCAGAAGAGCGCAAACAAAATTTGCCCGGACTAAGCAATTCAACTTTTGCGAATGCTGTTCTCAGCACGAGAATACACTATCAGCCCCACAAATTTTTTCAATCCGGAATGCAGAGTTATTCAGATGTAATTAACATAATTAAACAAATTCGCTCCGGCAAACATAAATTCATCTACGATGATGCAAGTATTGATTTATTCGGCTATTCAATCGGCGCCCTGTTAGCCCAAGTTTTAATGATGTCTAATAAAAACAATTACTTCGATAAATCTAAGCTATTCATTTTTTGCGGGGGTTCTTCTCTCGATCTAACTTCGCCTGTGGCAAAAGCTATTTTGGATAGCGAAGCATCTTCTTCGCTGACTGATTTTTTAAAGAAGCTTTTCTCTTCGGATTCGCCTCTAACCAAGCCGTTGGCCAAGCTAAAGGATTTGATTGAAATAAATTTTTTAGAGTTCCTTTCCGATTATAATAACAACAGCGAACTGCGGGATAAAAAGTTTGATGAGTTAAAAGACCGCATTTTTGCGATGGCATTAATTAAAGACAAAGTATTTCCTCCGGATTCGGTGATAAGCACTCTCAACGGCGACAAGATGAAGGTGCCCGTAAGAACTTTAATTTCGGACTTCCCTTACGAGTACACTCACGAAAATCCATTCCCTGCCAACGAAAAGTTGAAAGAAATTGTGGATGTAAACTTTAGAAATGTATTCCAATTTGCCGCCTCAATGGTCGGATAAATTTTACGGCTATTGAAATTATTATGATAAATTGGCGCGTGTGCTTGCGTTCAAAATTCATATTAAAATTGACTTTCGTTCCAAAATAAAATATTTTTTGAATGACCGCATATTCATTTTAAGGGCTGTTATGAAAAAGCTAATCTTTTTTTTAATTGCAATCACATCGCAAGTCTTCTCCCAATCCGCAATGGAGATCATTAAGAAAGCAGAAAACGTTATTAAAGGCGAAAATGCTTATGGCGAAATTTCCATGACCGTTGTTAATCCCGATTACGAAAGAACTCTTAAAATGAGAAGCTGGTGGGTTGGAAATGAAAAAGCTCTGATTATTATTGATTCGCCAAAAAGAGAGCGCGGAAATAAAACGCTAAAGATCGGCAACGAAATGTGGAACTACTTAAAGAATACCGAAACTACAATTAAAATCCCTCCTTCAATGATGCTTCAAGCATGGAATGGATCGGATTTTACGAATGATGATTTAGTTAGAGAATCCAACCTCGAAAAAGATTATAAACACAAGTTTTTGCCCGATAAAACCTTGAGCGGCGAATTGTGCTGGGGGGTTGAATTAATTCCAAATCCTGACGTTGCTGTTGTGTGGGGGGAAATTCATTACTGGGTGCGTAAATCTGATTTTATTCCTGCGCGGTTAGATTACTTTGATGAAAAAGGAAACATGAAAAGGTACATGGAGTTTGAAGAAGTTAAAACTCTTAACGGAAAAAAGATGCCGACAATTTGGAGAATGATAAATACTTCCAAAGAAGGCAGTTCAACTGAGATGAAGGTTATTGACATGAAATTTGATGTTAAAATTCCATCGCGTACTTTTTCGTTTCAAGAATTGGAAAGAGGAAACTAAGTGGGACTTCTCTTAAAACTCAGTTGGAGAAACATCTGGCGCAATAAGAGAAGGTCTTTACTTACTCTAATTGCAATTGTGTTTGCAACGATGACTGCAATTGCTATGCGCGGAGTTCAAATTGGCACTTACGATGTTAATATAAAATACGTTCTCAATCTTTTCTCAGGCTATATTCAAGTTCAGAAAGCGGGATTCCAAAAAGATAATTCGCTTACAAAGAACTTTAAATTCTCCCAAGAGCTGCAGAATATTCTTTCTGAAAACAAACTTATTAAGGGATTTGCTCCGCGGGTAATGAGCGGCGGGCTGATAAGTTTCAAAAACAATTCTCAAGGCGCCGCGCTAATCGGATTCTCGCCAAAACATGAATCTGCATCAACTACTATTATGAATAGACTAATGGAGGGAAGTTTTTTCGCTTCCGATACCAGTTACGATATAGTCGTTGGATATAAACTTTTAAAAAATCTTAACGCCAAAATTGGAGACGAAGTAGTTGTCCTTTCGCAGGGCATTGATGGTTCGCTGGGAAATCTAAAATTTAAAATCAGCGGAACAGTAAAATTTGGCAATCCGGAAATGGATTTGTCTGCAGTGTTCGTCGCGTTAAATAGCGCGCAGGAATTATTGGCGATGGAAAACCGCATCCATTCAATTGTTATTACACTTAGTTCGCAGGGCGACTTGGATGAAGTTAAGACTGGATTGCAGAATAAAATTAATGATGCCTCTCTTGTTGTCCTTGATTGGGGCGAGGTTCTTCCTGAATTTAAACAGTCAATTGACCTCGATAATGTGAGCGGTGCGCTGATGCTTTTGATTTTGGTTATCATAGTTGCATTCGGAATTTTAAATACTGTCTTAATGTCGGTTACGGAAAGATTCAAAGAATTCGGCGTTTCTCTTTCAATAGGCATGCCTCAAATAAAGCTCGTTACTTTGATAATAATGGAAACTGTTTTCATTGCTTCAATAGGAATACTGCTTGGAGACTTAATTGGATATGGAATTAATTCATACATTCATAATAACCCGATCACTCTTGGCGCTGAGTTCGAACAGATGTACGAAGAATACGGTTTCCTCCCAATTATTGAATCTTCAGTCGATTTGATTATTTTCTTAAATACCTCATTGGTTATTTTCGTGATTTCTATAATTTCCGTTCTTTATCCGGCGTACAAAGTATATAAATTAGAACCACTCAAAGGAATTAGATATACATAATGCTATGTTGATAAAAATTGCGTGGAGAAATATCTGGCGTAATAAACGCCGGTCGATAATTGTTTTAAGTTCCGTGATAGTCGGAATTGTTGCGGCGATCTGCATGGATGCGTTGCAGAACGGTATGCTTTATCAAATGCTTTTCAACCAAATCAATTTGAGTACATCGCATATTCAAATTCATAAGAACGGATTTATTGACAACAAGATTGTTCAAAATACAATTCCCGATAACAACGCCGCTGAGCAAGCTGCCATCGAAAATGAACACGTTTCTTTTTACAGTAAACGCGTAATAACATTCGGATTAATAAGCAGCGCTAACAACTCATCCGGAATATTTCTATTCGGCGTTGATCCCGAATTAGAAAAAAATGTGTCGATCATCATCAGCTCGGTTGTTAAAGGCAAATATTTTGAAACCGGAATTCGAGAAGTATTAATTGGAACTACTCTTTCGGAAAAACTCCAGGTTGATATTGGAGATAAAATCGTTTGCATGGCAAATATGAAGGACGGTTCAATTGGTTCGGATGTATTCCGCGTAATTGGAATATTCCGCTCGCCCGATTCAGAATACAACAAAGCATATATATACGTTCCTATTACCGATGCGCAAAATATGCTTGAACTCGGCGCTGAGTATCACGAATTGGCAATCATTACAAAGGACTATCATTTCGCACCGCAAGCAGCTGATGAAATCGAATCAAAATTGGGTGAGAGATTTGAAGTTCTTTCCTATGACGAAGTGCTTCCCTTATTGGTTATGCAGTTGGACATGTACAAGGAAATGATTTACGTTATTAATTTTATTATTGGACTTGCATTAATATTCGGAATAATAAATGCCATGCTTATGGCTGTTTATGAAAGGACTCAGGAAATAGGAGTTCTAATGGCAATAGGGATGAAAAATGGCAAAATAGTAAATATGATTGTTCTCGAAGCTTTTTTAATTGGGCTGCTGGGAACAATTATCGGAGTTGTGCTTGGCTGGGTTCTGTACAAAGGCGTTCTGATTAACGGAATAGATTTAAGTTCTTTTGCAGAGAGTCTGGATTCTTTCGGAATTGGAGCAATTCTCTATCCTAAACTCTCAATGGAAAATTTGATTTCTTTGCTGCTTACTATTCCGTTGATATCAATTATCGGCGCTTTTTATCCTGCATATAGAGCCGTAAAGCTTCAACCTGTAACTGCAATAAGACACGTATAAGAGGATTTTATGGATTTAATTAAAACCGAAAACTTAGATAAGACTTACAGCGATAATGGAGTTCCTGTTGAGGCACTCAAAGATATTAATCTTTCTTTCGAGCGCGGCGAGTTTACCGTAATTGCGGGACCTTCAGGCTCCGGGAAAACTACTCTGCTTAATGTAATTGGAGCTTTGGATAAGCCTACAAACGGAAAAATATTTTTAGAGGGTAGTGACATAACAATCAAAAAGAGAAAAGAACTTTCCGCTCTTCGATTGAATAAATTCGGATTTGTTTTTCAAGCATATAATTTAATTCCTGTACTTTCTGCAATTGAAAATATTGAATTCAGTATGATGCTGTTGGGAATTCCAGAATCCGAAAGAAGAAGTAAAGCGCTTAGTTTGCTGGATGAACTTGAAATAAAAGATCTTGCATACAAAAGACCCAACGAAATGAGCGGCGGACAGCAGCAGCGAGTTGCCGTTGCGCGGGCAATTGTAAATGATCCGGAAATTGTTTTTGCCGATGAACCAACCGCAAATCTTGATTCGGTTACTGGCGGCAAACTTCTTGATCTGATGGAAAAAATGAACAGAGATAAAAACATTACATTTATTTTTTCTTCTCACGATAATCAGGTGATTGAGAGAGCAAAGAGGCTAATCCTTTTGAGGGACGGAAAACTGGATTTGAAATGAAAAAGATTTTTTCAGTAACTGTTCTCTTCTGTACTCTATTTATAAACATAAAAACAATTGCACAACCCGAATTCGAATTTACCGGATACGTTATTACCATGCCGATCTTACAATTGTTCAATCAGCAGCAAGCAAATTCCTATAATTTAGCCGGCGCAATAAAAATGAATCTGACGCGGGTTAGATTAAAACCCGCCTTCTACATTTCTGAAAACAGTAGAATTGCCGCAGAGATTGAATCGTCCTTATTATTGTACGATGATTTATCTGCTTTCTTTATTTCGGAAGCAAAAAAATCTAGCCGACAATTAGCCAATCTATCCGTTGTCAAAACGAGTGGTAATTTTACGGCGCTGAGTTTAATTGACAGATTGTATTTCCGGCAGGGATTTAATTGGGGAAATATTATAATCGGCAGACAGCGAATTTCCTGGGGAACAGGCAGAGTCTGGAATCCGACAGATCTTTTTAATCCGATAAATCCCACGTCATTTTATAAACTAGAACAAGACGGCGCAGATGCGGTAACGGCTAAATTTAGTTTCGACAGTTTTACCGATCTTCACCTTGTTTATAATCCCAAAGAAGTTCTTCGAAACAGTAATTACGGTTTTAGGTTTCGAACAAATATTTCCGAATTTGATGTTGCAATTATCTCCGGAAGATTTGATGAGAGATTGATTGGCGGTTTGGATTTTGCGGGAAACTTTTTTGATGCGGGTGTGCGCGGAGAAAGCATTGTGTCCTTTAAGAGTGTCGCCAATTATGTCCATTTTATTTTAGGTGCGGACTATCAATTCACTCAAAATATTTATGCTCTCATTGAATACCAGCATAATGGCGCTGGAAAACTGAGTAAATCTAATTATGAGTTCGACAAACTTATTGAAGGTGATATTTTAAATCTTGGAAAAAACTATTTAGCCTTCAGCGCCATGTACCAATTTACACCGCTGCTTACTTTTACTCTCACTGAGATTAGCAATCTTAATGATGGCAGCGGATTCACGGGATTGAGCGCAAATTATTCTTTGTCGGATAATATTTACACAGCCATCGGCGGTCAGGTGTTTTACGGAAAAAGTTCAAGCGAGTATTGGTACTATCCCAGCACAATATATCTTCAGTTGGAATATTACTTTTAAACTCATGTTACGCAAAAATGTAGAGCGAAACTCTGTTTCGCTCATTAATTGAATAATTTGAACTAAATTGACTAATCGATTCAGCGGATCGCCCTACAATTTTTATCCTTTTACGTAAGATGAGTTTTAAAGTTAATTTGCTCGAAAATAAATCCTTCGTGTCTTATGCCAGAGGCATACAAGTTCGTGCAAGTTTTTCTTCGTGGACATAGTGAAATGTTTTTTGTTACACGAAGTTCCAAGAAGAAGACACGAAGTGCCACAAAAAATTACGATCAGAAGTATTTTCGACTAATAGTAGGTATACTAGCGCCCAAGACAGGCTCCCGAAAGTAAATCCTTTATTTATCCAAATATTTTTCTTTCAAAATTTTCATATGATGCTTTTCGTGTCCGGCAATTATAAATGCCATTGCTCTAACGGTAAAGGATTTGCCTCCTGAGCAGCCGGTTAAAAGCCATGCTTCATCGTTTAATTTGCTCAACAGCATCAAAGTCGATTTTCTAACAAAACGAAATTCTTTTTTTAAATCTTCAAAGCTGTCAACGTCGTTTTGTGAGTTAATAACATATTCATCGTGATCATACTGAGAAAGATCCGTTTTATCTTTCCTTGCAAATCTCAGCAAGCGGTAAGATAAAATCCTTTCAGCGTCAATGACGTGTCCCAACAGTTCTTTAATACTCCATTTCCCTTCGGCATATCTGTGAGATGATTTTTCTTTGGAAATCTCATTTAATAACTCGGCAGATTCTTTTAATTGGTTTTTCAATGCTTCTACAATATCACCGTCAGCAACGGCGTCTACATATTGCTGATACCATTCCGGGTATTCTGTATTTACAGGGCGATTTTTCAATACCATTCTCCATTTTATTTATATCTTTTTCTGCTAATATATTTTGAGTGACTGAGCGCTCTGTTTATTGTTTTTCAAAAATCAATCCGCCTCCGCCGGGATATTTTGCTTTAATTGTATCGCCAGATACAAAATTATTCATTAGTAGTTCTGTGGATAGAGGATTAACAACATATCTTTGAATTGTCCTCTTAAGTGGTCTCGCTCCAAAGGTTACATCGTATCCGACTTTTAGTATAAACTCCTTTGCGTCTTCTTCAATCTCAAACGAAATATTCTTTTGACTAAGCATGGCGGCTAACTTTTCAAGTTGAATGTCGATGATTTTAGAGAGTTCATCCTTATTCAATGGTTTAAATAAAACTACTTCATCAATACGGTTTAGAAATTCCGGGCGAATAGTTTTCCTCAACAATTCAGAAATTTGAATTCTAATCTGTCCCAAAGCGTTCTCAAAACTATTCTCATCCGCATGGTTCAATTTTTCTTGTATGATTTGAGAGCCAATATTCGATGTCATTATTATAATCGTGTTTTTAAAATCAACCGTTCTACCTTGATTATCGGTAAGTCTTCCATCATCGAGAACCTGGAGAAGAATATTAAAGACATCGTGATGAGCTTTTTCAATTTCATCTAGCAGCACCACGGAGTAAGGGCGTCTGCGGACAGCTTCGGTTAATTGCCCGCCTTCTTCGTAGCCGATATAACCTGGAGGCGCCCCAATCAATCTCGAAACAGAATGCTTTTCCATATATTCAGACATATCAATTCGAATCATCGAGTGCTCATCGTTAAAAAGAAATGCGGCTAAAGTTCTTGCTAATTCGGTTTTTCCAACACCGGTAGTTCCAAGAAAAATGAACGAACCAATTGGTTTGTTCGCATCATGAAGCCCTGCTCTAGAGCGGCGGATTGAATTTGCTACGGCGCTAACAGCATCGCTCTGCCCAACTACTCTTTTATGAAGTTCTTCTTCGAGTCTTAGCAATTTTCCTCGCTCACCTTCCAGCATTTTATTTACCGGTATGCCAGTCCATTTGGCAACAACTTCTGCGATATCCTCAGCATCAACCTCCTCTTTTAGCATTTTTTTATTTCGCTGAATTTTACTTAGCTCCTCTGTTTCGGATTTTAATTTTTTCTCCAAATCAGAAATTACTCCATACCGCAGTTCCGCAACCTTTCCGAAATTTCCTTCGCGTTCATATTTATCAGCCACTTGCTTTGTACTTTCGATATTATTTTTCATTTCGCGAATTTTTTCAATTCTTTCTTTTTCGCTTTTCCAATGATTCCGCAAAGAAATTCTTTCTTCCTCTAGATTAGCAAGTTCTTCCTTTAATTCTTCCAGCCTTTGAGCAGATTCATTATCCTTCTCCCGTTTCAATGCTTCGCGCTCAATTTCCAATTGCTTAACTCTTCTTTCGATTGCATCTAATTCTTCCGGCATAGAATTTATTTCAATTCTTAACTTAGATGCAGCTTCGTCAATTAAATCGATTGCCTTGTCGGGAAGAAATCTATCGGATATGTATCTTTTAGAAAACTGTACAGCCGCAACAATTGCGCCGTCAGTAATTCTTACTCCGTGATGAATTTCGTATCTCTCTTTTAAGCCGCGGAGTATTGAAATGGAATCCTCTTCATTGGGTTCGGAAATGAGCACGGGTTGAAATCGTCTTTCCAGCGCAGCATCTTTTTCGATATGCTTTTTGTATTCTTTCAATGTTGTTGCGCCTACTGCGTGAAGCTCCCCTCTGGCAAGAGCTGGTTTTAAAATATTTGCTGCGTCCATCGCTCCTTCGGTTTTTCCTGCGCCAACTAGTTGATGAAGTTCATCGATAAACAAAATAACTTCGCCATTAGAATTTTGTACTTCCTTAATTACAGCTTTCATTCTTTCTTCAAACTGTCCTCTGAACTGAGTGCCCGCAACCAACTGACCCATATCAAGCGCGATGATGTTTTTTGTTTTAAGATTTTCCGGAACATCTCCCGAAACTATTCTATGAGCAATTCCTTCTGCGATTGCTGTTTTGCCAACTCCAGGTTCGCCTATTAATACTGGATTATTTTTAGTCCTCCTCGAAAGAACTTGAAGCACTCTTCTAATTTCTTCATCCCGTCCGATTACCGGATCTAGTTTGTTTTGTTTTGCGAGCTCATTTAAATTTCTGCCGTATTTTTTTAATGCTTGATACGTTTCTTCGGGATTCTGCGTTGTTACCCTTTGACTACCTCTAATATCTTTTAATGCAGAAAGAATTACATTTTTATTAATTCCGGAATCAATCAGTAATTTACCTGCCTTGCCGTCATCCTCAGAAAGAGCTAGAAGCAGATGCTCTGTAGAAATATATTCATCTTTTAGATCTGCTGATTCCTTCGCAGATTTATCAAGCAGCTTTGCAGTCTGCTGAGACATCTGCTGGCTTCCTACTCCAGCGCCGGAAACCTTTGGAAGATTTTCGAGTAGCGCTCCAATCTTAATTTTTATTCCGTCAACATTTACGCCCGCTTTTTGTAAAATTGAAACCGAAACGCTATCGGCATCCTGCAGCATTGCAGCCAAAATATGCTCAGGCTCAATTATTTGGTTTGTGTAGTTCTGAGCAATTTCAACAGCGGTTTGAATCGTTTGCTGCGCTTTCAAAGTAAATTTGTTAAAATCGAATGTCATAATTTCACCTTGTGTTACCGTTCACTTTCCACTTTTGACAAAAAAAACTAGTCAATGTTTCTTTAGAAAAATATATCCGGCCTGATTGTAAAACCAAAATACGGCATCCACACTTTTCCATTTAAGTTAATTAGCGTCCCCTCAAATCGAACATCGTGTATTTTCATGCCAAGAGAAATACCTGGCGAAAAATAGGACGCATTTCCTTTTCTCTGTAAATCAACCGACTCTCCCGTTGATTGATACATAAAATTATGATGGAAATATGCCTTCGGTGTAACCACAAAGGCGATCTTCTCAGATGGATGGTAACTCATGGGCATTACAAATTCCAGAATCAAAGACCCTACAGAAAAATTTATTTCTCCCGAATCATATTCATAACTATCTTCATCTGGTTCAAACCAAGGAAAGCTGAATCCGATAATTGGCATTAGAGCCACGCCGTATTTTGAAGTTGAATCGAGCAGCGCATATTTTCCGAAGAATTTAAATCCTGTTGATCCGAGCGTGGCGAAAATTTCTCCGCCAACATCCAAATTTGATGTGGCGCCTCCTTGAACAGAAAGATTCAAAAATACCGATGATGGACCACGGCTTGTTTTAACTTCAAAATTATTTTGGTTTACTTTAACTGTGTCCGAAATAAATGACAGCCCCGTGCCTATTCCCACTTTTGCATCGAAATTACCATCTCCAACAGTTTTACCATCCTGATAATGATTCATGTTTATGGCAGCGCATCCTGTAATTATAAAATAAATTAATATCACGCCGGAAATTGACTTTATATTCATTGAGTGCCTCAATTATTCTTTAGAAAATGTTGCAAAAAGTATGAAGTAAATATTTCGGAAATAACTTAATGAGAATTATAAGAATAAGTCAACAAATACTTTTATTTAATTCTCCGCATATTTTTTAATAACTTGCTTAAGAATAATTCTGAATTTTGGGCAGAGGAAATATGAAGCGCATTTTAGCAATCGGTTTAATTCTCATTCTAACAATTAATTTTTATTCCCAGCAATACAAAGGGAAGTATGAATTCCGCGGAGCTTGGGTTGCAACTGTTGCCAATATCGATTGGCCTTCCCGAAACAATATCACATCCGGAAATCAAGTCAAAGAACTTGTAGTCTTGTTCGATTCGCTGAAGTCCGCAGGAATAAATGCCGTTCTGTTTCAAATAAGAACTGAGTGTGACGCCTTTTATGAATCCGAGATTGAACCATGGTCATATTACTTAACGGAAAGGCAGGGCATAGCGCCGGAACCTTTTTTTGATCCTCTCGAATTTGCAATTAAAGAAGCGCACAATCATGGAATGGAACTTCACGCATGGTTTAATCCATACAGAGCTTCTCGCGATATTGAAAACTTTAAGCTGGCAGAAACGCATGTTGTTAAATCGCATCCCGATTGGATACTTGAATTCGGTAAATATAGAATGCTTGATCCAGGTTTGCCTGCAGTACGCGAGCATGTTTTAAAAGTAATGTCCGATGTGCTTACAAGATATGACATTGACGGCATCCATTTTGATGACTACTTCTATCCTTACACGCCAAAAGTTTCTAATGAAGACAGCCTTACTTTCGCAAGATTTAATAGGGGATTCACAGACATTGACGACTGGCGCAGAGATAATATCAATCTGTTAATGGCTCAAATTAATGCGGTAATAAAAGCAGTTAAGCCTCACGTAAAATTCGGAATTAGTCCTTTTGGTATTGTTAGAAATGAGTACTCCGGAACAGACGGATTTAATTCTTTTGACATTTTATACTGCGATCCAATGAACTGGATTGACAATAAAATACTTGATTATATGAATCCCCAAATCTATTGGGAAATCGGTCACTCTAAAGCGGATTACGCAAAGCTGCTGCACTGGTGGGCGGAAATTACAAAGGACATGCATTTATACATCGGGCAATACTCAAGTAGAATGATGGCTCAGAGATATGAGAATAAAGGCGAGATCGGCGCTCAGATTAATTTGAATCGTGCAACAGAGAATGTTCACGGCTCGGTATTTTTCAGCGCAAAATCCATTGGATTTAATTGGAGCGGAATGGCGGACAGCATGAAACAATCATGGTATAAATATCCTGCGTTAACGCCGCCAATGCCATGGAAGGATTCTATAAAGCCAAACGTTCCAAGGAATCTTGAAATTGAGGCAGACTCATTGAGCATAATCGTTAATTGGGAAGAACCCGATTTTGCCGAGGACGGCGAATATGCTTCAAAGTATATTGTTTATAAATTTAATGTAGGTGAAAAAATTAATTTAGATGACGCTTCAAAAATTTTGGCAATTGTTCACAGCGCAACTATTTATTTGGATGATCTGCCTTCGGAAGGAAGCTGTGAATTTAGATACGTTGTAACTGCGCTGGATAAACTAAATAATGAAAGCGCCAGTTACGCGGAAAAAGTATTTTCGATGGAGTAAGCTGCTATGGAAAGAATTGTTTGAAATATCGTACTTAGTGAAATGCTTTTTCACTACTATGACAAAAGAGCACTGTGGTTTATTTAGAAACTTTTTTCCGCGATTTCGATTTTCTATTTGAGCCGCTTGCAATTCTGCGCGCAACTCGTTCTTTCCCTGCATGAAGATCAGCGTCATCGCCAAAAACTTCTATTTCCCATTCTCTGCGTTTTTTGGCTGCCAACTCTAACGCTTTTTCACGTCCATGCTTATTGATGGAAACTCTTGTTCTTCTAACCTTATCCCCTTTTCTCTTTGGGCTGGTTATTTCAAAAACAGGCCATTCATAAACTTTGCCGTTTTTAGTTTGCTTTTCCATAATTTCGCGAACACCAAGGTATCCGGTTGAATTGGTGATTTTTGTTCTCACTACATCTTCTGAACGGACTTTCCCAATTTCCTTTTCCATTAAATCCCTGTACGTCAGCGCATTTACTAGCGCTCTTTGAACAGACTTAAATTTCTTATCCGAAAAAAATCTTGGTTTGTAAATTGCCCCGTCATAAGCCACTCTTACATAATAACCGAATAGCTTTACGTTAGCCTTGTCTACTCTGGTTACGCTCTTGTACTTTTTGGGTATCATAGTTTTTCTTTAATGATGTTTTGAAATTCTACTTACTATAACATTAAATAATGAGAAATAATTCCTTCCGCCTGGTAAAAATCATGAATGAGTGAAAAGTGAAACCAGTGCTCACGCTGAATATCTGAATTAACGGCACGTGGAATATTTTTCGTTTATCAGGAATTTTTGTATAACTGCTTGAGCAATTTCGAAATAATTAATCTAAAAAACAAGTTCATGTGGATTTTTCGTGCTATCATTTTTTGAGTTATACCCAAAACCTTGTTTGTCATAAAGCGGACAGTAATCTTTCTCTTTACGATTTAACTTTGCTGTGAAATTACATTTATTAATTAAAGGAGTTATAAAATGAAATCAACTTTCTCAATTCAATCTGCATTAATTGCCGGGTTCTTAGCTACTGCAGCAATGACGGCTTTTACATTCATGGCGCCATTAATGGGTTTTGAAATGAATATACCTAAAATGTTAGCCGGAACAATGGGGGCGCCCATAATTGTTGGCTGGATGGCTCATTTTATGGTTGGCGAAATTCTCGCTATAGGTTATGCGTCTGCTTTTCTTAAAATGACAAATAAAGCAGCGGATTTTAAAAGCGGCGCTTTGTTTGGATTGCTTCCATGGCTTGCCGCTCAAGTAATGGTTATGCCAATGATGAGTATGATGGGCGGAGGAAGTTATACATCGGGATTATTCTCCGGCTCGATGATGATGGCTGTGGCAAGTCTTGTTGGACATTTAATTTTTGGAGCCGTTCTGGGAACGATATATAAACCTAAGTCATAGCAGTATCGAAAATGATAGATGTTGGGTGCTAAATATTGCCGCTGTTTTTGGAATTTTTATTCCAATCCTTCGGCAATTTTTTGAGTGAGTCTTTCTCCTTACGACTTAAGTTAACTGGTGAAATTTGCTTGATTCATTCAATTGATGAACTTGAGGAATATTTTTTAAGTATATTAATTCATTCCAAAATGGAAGAGCATTCAAGAGCTTTTTGAAGGGAGCGACAAACAGATAGTATTTGATTAGGAAGGAGAGAATGAAGCTTTGGATTAAATTAGCAATATCCTTTACGATAATAGTTAATGTTATTATTCAGCTTACTTTATTTATTATCCTTCCAGAGATAAAGGACAATTCTTTCTCTCTTATTGGTGAAAAATTAAAATCAATTGCAGCCGCTTCAACTGCGTCAATCGATGGAGATGAATATCAAAATCTCGACTTCTCTAATCCAACTATTGTGCAATCTCCTATTTTCAATTCAATTAGAAAGCAGCTTCAGCATACAAAATTAGACCTTCAAATGACAGAAGACATCTATACCCTTAATTTTATAGATGATACTACGGCAATGTTCGGAGTAATGACAAACGAAATATTGTTTGCCGGAGATACATTGCATCTGACTAGCTTTACAGCTATTGACGCCATTTACAAAACCTATAAAGAAGACAAATGTGTATATACTGATTTGTACGAAGACAAGTACGGTCAATGGATTAGCGGATTAGCTCCCATTAAAAACAGTCAAAACAAAATTGTTGGCATTGTACAAGTAGATAATTCGGCAGATAATGTTTATGCTAAAATTGCAGGAATCGAAGAACTAATACTGTGGTTAAGAATTATTTTATTCCCAATTACAATTTTGTTTAGCGCTCTCGTTGCAAAATATTTCTTAAATCCGATTGAAAAAATTATTCGCGTTATAAATAAAATATCGCTTGGCAACTATTCTGAGAACAAAAGAATAAAAGCCGGTGGGGAATTAAAAGCTTTAATCGAAGCGGCTGAAAATTTGCAAAAAACAATTCTTGAGCAGCAGGAAAAAATCTTTCAAACGGTATCTGAATTAAGAGGGGCAAAAGAAAAAGCAGAATCCTCAGATAAAATGAAAAGTGAGTTTTTAGCTCTGCTGTCTCACGAAATCCGCACACCGTTAAATATAATTTTGGGAAATATTGAAATTCTTAAATTAGAATTAGCCGATAGCGAAATAGAAGATTTATTGGAAATTACCAACTCAATAAAATTTGGAAGCGACCGCCTTATACGAACAATCGAAATGATTGTTCTTTACAGCGATTTACTATCGGGCAGTTATGGAAAGACTGAAGGATTTGTGAATGTTTCTCAACTTTTCTTCAATCTAATAGAACAGTATAAACCGCGAGCCGAAGAAAAAGGTATAAAAATACAGATTGAGTGCAACGCAACCACCGGAATGATAAAAGCAGACGAACGATTGCTGGAAGAATCCCTGAAACAATTAATGGAAAATGCCGTGAAATTTACACAACGAGGGGAAAATATTTATTGCATTAAAAATAACGATGATTCAGGTCTATCTATAATTATTGAAGATTCGGGAATTGGTATTTCGGAAGAGTTTATGAAGAATTTGTTCAAACCATTTAGGCAGGAAGATATGGCTCTTCAACGGCAATTTGAGGGCAATGGAATTGGACTTGCACTAACAAAAAAGTGCTGTGATTTAAATGGGTTTGCTATTGATATAAAAAGCGTAAAAGGGAAAGGAACTACTGTTGAAATCAACATTCCCAAAGAAAAATTGTTTGCATTATAATGTGTGAGCCGGAAATGGAAAATTGGATTGACCTTGGAGAAGTTGAGAAACTAAAACAAAAAGAACTCGCCGAATTTCAAATTGGGAAAACAAAGTTAGCCATAAGTTTCAAGAACGGTGAGTTCGGAATAATCTCAAGTGTCTGCAATCATGTTGGCGGTCCGTTGGGAGATGGGCATTTGGATGGCGATTATGTTGTTTGTCCCTGGCATTTTTGGAAATTCCATCACAAAACTGGCGAAGGCGAACTCGGATATGAAAATGATAAAGTGCCGTCATATAATTTTAGAATTGAAAATGAAAAATTATTTGTTGATTTAAACTCTGCGACAAAGAGAAATAAACTTCCTCACGCTCCGCATCCGCTAACAAGAAAAATTGAAAGAGAGCCGGGGGGAGTTCGTCTGGTCGGAATATCAACAACTGCAATGAATAAAGATTTTCCACGCTACAGTACTTCAGATCATCTTCTCAATACTTCTCTTAATTACGCAAAGGAAAAGGGCTGTGAAACAAAGCTATTTAAGTTGAATGAAATGAATATTAAAAACTGCGAGGGATATTACTCCAAATCAGCCCGAGCTTGCACGTTCCCTTGCACAATAACCCAAATGGATCCAAACGATGAAATGGAAAATATTTACGATGCGTTTGTACATTGGGGTGATGCGTTTATTGTTTCCACTCCAATCCGCTGGGGAGTTGCCGGAAGTCTTTATTATAAAATGGTGGAGAGAATGAACAGCATTCAAAATCAAGAAACCATCGCTGGAAAGCATCTGCTTAAAAACAAAGTTGTTGGCTTGATAATTACCGGCGGACAAGATAATGTTCAAGGCGTTGCTGGTAATATGCTTGGCTTTTTTGCCGAACTCGGTTGTCAATTTCCTCAATTTCCATTTATTGCACATTCTCGCGGCTGGAGTGCTGAAGATATGGAGAGCAATGTTAAATATGTGCGAGAGAGTAAGATTTTGCATGAAGGCGCAAAATCACTCGTTGATAGGATTTATGAAATGGCCGGCTTGATGATTGGTGAAAATGCGCTACAGCAAAAATTTGATAAGGGCGGGAGGAAAGCTTCCCGAGAAAAATAATTATAACTATTAGCAAACAATGACATGAATATTATAAATAAATATTTTAACTGGCTTCAAAAAGATGTTCCAACCGGAGAGGTTGAGAGATATTCTAAAATTGATGAAAACGGCGAGACCACTGTAAAGGGTGTTTTTGTCGCCGGCGATCTTACAGGAATTCCCTTGCTAAAACTTGCTGCTGAGAGCGGGAAAAAAGTAATTCAGCATATTCTTAACTCGGATGATTATAAAAAAGTAAAATTGTCTGTTAAGAATTCTGATATTTATAATGTTGTTATTATCGGAGCCGGCCCCGCTGGAATATCTGCCGGATTAGAAGCTCGAAGAAATCAGATTAATTTTAAAATTCTTGAATCCTCGCAGCGTTATAACACAATTGCAAACTTCCCTAAAGGCAAGCCCATTTTTGCAGAGCCTGTTGATTATAAACAAGAGGCGGAGCTGCTTATCAATGAAGGCACCAAAGAATCTTTGCTTCAAGAACTTTACGATCAAATAAAAGACAAAGACCTTCCTATTGAGGAAGGTGTGACGGTAGAAACAATTAAAAAGATTGGCGATCATTTTGAGCTTGTAACAAATAAGGGAATATTTAAAACTCTGCGTGTTGTGCTGGCAATTGGTAAATCTGGAAATTCAAGAATGCTAAACGTTGACGGAGAAAGTCTTCCAAAAGTATTTAATAGATTGTTCGATCCCGCAGACGCTACTGGACACGATGTTTTAATTGTTGGCGGAGGAGACTCTGCATTGGAAGCGGCAATAGCTGTTTCCGATTACGCAAAATCTGTTAGCATTTCATATCGCAAATCTTCGTTCTCGCGTCCTAAGCATGGCAATATTGAAAGGCTAGATAAACTTGCTGCCAATGGGAAAATAACGCTTATAATGGAATCTCAAGTAAGGAAAATTACCGAGAACACAGTAGTGATTGAGCAAAATAAAGACGATTTAGAATTAGCGAACTCAATGATTTTTACAATGATTGGCACCGAGCTTCCGCTTGATTTTTTTAAGAGATCAAAAATTCAGATAGAAGGAGAGCTATCAATTATTGCAAAACTTCAGTTTGTTTTGCTGTTGCTTTTTGCCGGCGTTCTGTATTTTGGAAAAAGCAGCGCTGATTTGTATAAACATTTTTTCGGTGATGTTAATACCTGGTCGGAAGTTGTTTCTAATTTAACCGAGACTCAGTTTTGGAGCAAATTTATTTCCCTTCCGGTTATAATCGTCAGCACAATATTTTCTGATTCAATCATAGTTTGGAGTTTTACAAAATACTTTAATGCTTTGGTTGCCTATATCTCTTTTGTAGGATTAATTCTACTCGGTGTTTACCTGTTTTACAAATTCATGAAAGATTATTTACCAAAACTAAAATTTGACTGGCACACATTTAAGTATTTCTATTTTATTACCGTTGGGATTTTCTTTTCTGTTACTTTCTTTGGCGGAAGATATTTTGGAATTGAGCTGCTCGGCAAATCACAATCTTTTTGGTACACCGGGTTTTATTCCCTCACTATTCTTCTCTTTGGACTAAGAAGAATGAAAATGAAACCAACTCGATATATTAAGCTTCAGACTTGGACTTTGATTTTAATTCAAGCGCTTCCACTTTTTATTCTGCCGGAATTTATTTTTCCATATTTAGGAAAGATTGGCGCTCTTGGCTCCAGCGATGGATTTATTTTCACACAAGTTTTTCCGATGGAAAGTTATTGGCGATCTTACGGATTTATACTTGCGTGGCCACTATTTTTGAGCAATCTCTATAGTTCAAATGTCACTGCGTTCTGGTTGATATTCAGTTTTGTGCAGACTTTTGTGTTCATCCCTTATATAGTTTACCTCTGGGGAAAGGGCGCTTATTGCGGTTGGATTTGTTCTTGCGGTGCGCTTGCAGAAACCCTGGGAGACGAGTACCGCACACTTGCATTACACGGTGAAAAGGCAAAAAGATGGGAGAATCTTGGGCAATGGATTTTACTCTTCGCTTTCATTGTTACAGGATTCAAGCTGCTTAGTGTTTTATATAATTTCAATATTCCATTGATAAATGAAAAAATGTTTTACGCGGCTGATTTTTTGCACATATTTTATTACATAGGAATTGACGTAATTTTTGCGGGCGTTCTTGGGGTTGGGGTATATTTCTTTTTAAGCGGAAGAGTCTGGTGCCGTTTTGGATGCCCGCTGGCTGCATGGATGCACATAGTTAATCGCTTTTCTCGCTACAGAATATTTGCTGAAAAGAAGAAATGTATTTCGTGCAATATTTGCACAAAAGTTTGTCACATGGGAATTGACGTTATGAATTATGCCAACAAAGGAATTCCAATGAATGATGTTGAGTGCGTAAGATGTTCGGCATGTGTTGTTGATTGTCCCACTCAAGTTTTATCATTCGGAAGCTTGCCCAAATCTGATCCCTATAATATTTTTTACAAACAGAACTAAGCTTCTTAATGGAGCTTAGTTTCGTTAAGGATCTTATCTCTCTTACAAAACTTATATTTCTTATTAAGCTTATTAACATTACAATCGTTACCTCAATTATGGAACTTATTTTTCTTACAAATATTATTTACATAATTTGGTTTACTTTCCTTATTCCTCTTATCGGCATAATTGAACTAGGTTTGTCGGGTTCGTGACAAATAGTTATACTTATTCGTGTTATTTTTCTACCACATAAATTATATGGAGAATTTTTGCGAATGGATTCATCTATTAGAATACTGACAGAAGTACCGAATTATTATTGCAGCACGTTAAAGGGTTCGCGCAATATAAAAACAAATGCTTGCTGTTAATTGATGAACACACTCACATATTCATTTATTATCCCAATCTTAAACGAAGAATTTTTTCTTCGAGAAAACATAAAGATTTTAAAAGATTTATTTCCGGCCTCAGAGATTATTGTTGTTGACAGCGGAAGCGCTGACGGAACTGCAAATATTGCCATAGATGAAAAAGTTATCCTCTTAAGATCAGAGCGTGGACGCGGCATTCAGATGAATATTGGAGCAAATTATTCGCATGGAAATATTCTTTGCTTTCTGCACGCGGACACTTTCCTGCCAACAAACGCCGCTGAATTGCTCGGCAATTATTTTGATAGTGATCGCAATAAGATATGCCGATTCAAACTATGTTTTGATATTGACCATTGGTTGTTGAACAAGTACAAATTCTTTTCAAAATATGATTCAATATTTTCGTGGTTCGGTGATATGTGTATTTCTGTGAGAAAAGATTTTTTCCATCAAATAGGCGGATTCCCGGATTGGTCTATTTTCGAAGATGTGGATCTTCTAAGAAGAGCTTCAAGGAAAAGCAAAGTTGCCGTCCTGAATGCAGAAGTTATTTCCTCAGCGCGAGCGTTTGCAAAGTTTGGTGTAATTCGGCAGCAACTATTCTATGGATTTTTAATGGTCAAGTTTTTACTTGGCTTTAGAAATTTTATATTCAGTAACTTATATTATCGCCGAAAGGGAAAATCAAACAGAGCTTCAATAATGGTTTTTGCAAGATATCCTGTTGAAGGAAAAGTGAAAACAAGATTGGCTTTTTCTATTGGACAGAAGTATGCAACAGAATTTTATAAAATTATCGCAAAGAAAATTACCGAAGAAATAAAGTCCATTCGGAGGTCAAATAAGTATATTTTCTATTCCAAGCTGAGTGAAAAGGAACAGATAATGAGCTGGCTGGGAAGCAAGTTTTTCTATGCTCTGCAGGAAGGCATTTCTCTTGGCGAAAAAATGCAGAATGCTTTTCAGAAAGTTTTTAGTAACGGCGCCGAGAAAGCCATTATTTTTGGAACGGATATTCCCGATTTATCTGCTGAGATAATTACTAAAGCTGTAAGTGCTTTGGATCAAAAGGATATTGTAATAGGTCCGGCAAAGGACGGCGGTTATTATTTGCTTGGCATGAAAAAGTATACTCCAGAGCTTTTCGATGATATTCAATTCAGCACAAAAACAGTTATGACTGAAACATTAGATAAAATTAATTCGATGCGCTTAACTTTTGAATTGCTTGAAGAACTGCAGGATATCGACACCGAAAACGATTTGGTTCGATGGCTTGGTGAAAGCAGAAAAACAAGTTCGAAATCTGAAATTGAGCTAATCTATAATTTGACAAAAGGAAGGATTAAAACGGGATGCGCACACTGCTCTCCATTGCAATTGCAATAATTATTACGGGCAATAGTTTTTCACAAAACCATGAGTTGTTCACAGATATTTTAAAACAGCATGTGAAAGATGGATTAGTTGATTATAACAATCTTCGAGTTGATAAAAGACTCGATGATTATTTATTGCGGCTCACAAATTCATATCCGGAAAAAATGACGCATGAGAAATCTCTTGCATTTTGGATCAATACTTATAACGCCTTTACGCTTAAAGTTGTCGCTGATAACTATCCTATTAATAGCATTACTGAGCTTCACACCGGAGGGAAAATTATTGGATACTTAATCGGAAAAACCGTTTGGGACAAAGAGTTTATAACCGTAAATAAAAAGAAATATTCGCTCAACGATATTGAGCACAAAATACTAAGAAAGTTAGGTGAGCCGAGAATCCATTTTGCTATCGTCTGCGCGTCCATTAGCTGTCCGATACTTCTCAATGAGGCTTATGAAGAGGCTAAATTGGAAAAGCAATTAGAAGATCAAACAAAAATATTCTTAAGCGATCACTTGCGCAATTATTTCGATTTAAAAAACAGAACAGCACACCTATCAAAAATATTTGATTGGTTTGCGGAAGACTTTGGCTCATCAGACGAACAAGTATTGAAATTCATTTCAAATTATTTGCCAAAAAACATTGCTGATGACGTTTTAAATAACATAACTAATTGGGATATTTCATATAAGGATTACAATTGGAATCTTAACAAAATAGAATTGGAGAGAAAATGAATTACTACGAATCAAAAGACCTTGGGCGCTTCGCCGAAGTAGGTAAATTTAAGCCGGAATTAATGGAAAAATTTTTCAGTTACTATAATGACGCTACCGGAACTGATGGCGCTTTATCAAAAAGAGAAAAAGCGTTGATTGCTCTTGCAATCTCTCATTTTAAGCAATGTCCATATTGTATCGATGCTTATACCACGGCATCTTTAGAAGCAGGTTCAAATCCTGATCAGATGACTGAAGCGATTCACGTTGCTGCGGCGATGGCAGCCGGAATGAATCTTGTTCACGGAGTTCAAATGTTAAACATACTGGAAAAATCGGGCGCTTAAATTAATATTCATTACTTGGATTTTGGAAATTATATGAGACAAAACGGATTAGCAATCCAAAATAAATTTTGTTTTAATAAAAAGCTGGAGAGAATTAATCTTGAGCTTCCTCCACTTGCAATCGAAACATTGCAAGTCAATATTACTTTGAAGTGCAATCAAGCTTGCTTGCACTGTCACGTAGATTCTTCGCCCATACGCACAGAGCAGATGAGCAAGGAAACAATTGACAAATGTTTAGAAATATTGTCAGACAATCCTCAAATAAAGAATCTCGATCTTACTGGCGGTGCGCCGGAGTTGAATCCGCATTTTGATTACATTGTAATTGAGGCAAAAAAACTTCTGAAGCATGTAATGGTTCGTCACAATCTTACCGTTACAATTGACGGCGATCCAACGACAAATGAATCCAAAAAGTACCTTCCTCAATTTTATGCAGACAACTCTGTTGAAGTAATTTCCTCATTACCATATTATCAAGAATATTTTACTGACAAGCAGCGCGGTAAGGGCGTGTTCGTAAAAAGTGTTGAATCTTTAAAATTGCTTAACCATGCCGGTTATGGAATCGATAATACCGGGCTTACGCTAAATCTGGTTTATAATCCTGTAGGCGCATATTTGCCTGCCGCTCAAGAATCACTTGAGATGGATTTCAAAAAAGAACTATTCGAGAAGTTTGATATACGCTTCAACAATCTATATACAATCACAAACATGCCAATTCACCGATTCAAGAATCAACTAGAACGGCTTGGCGCTTACGAAGAGTACATGGAAAAACTGGTCAACGCTTTTAATCCTTCTGCCGCAAAAGGCGTTATGTGCCGTTCTTTATTAAGTGTTTCCTACGATGGGAAAATATACGACTGTGACTTCAATCAAATGCTTGGGCTGCAGGTGCTAAATGGAAAACCCATGACTGTTTTTAATTTCGATTATCAGAAACTTGCAGGCAGACAAATTATTTTTGATTCTCACTGTTTTGGCTGTACTGCCGGATCGGGAAGTAGTTGCGGCGGAGCAATTTCCGAATGATTAGCGAAAATACAATCGCGGTTATTATTCCCGCTTTCAACGAAGAGAAGTCAATAGCAAAAGTTATCGCGGACATTCCAGCGTTTGTCGATGAAATAATCGTTGTAAATAACTGTTCGACAGATGATACAGAAATAGTCGCGCGCGCAGCAGGGGCAACAGTTCTAAAAGAAAACGAAAAAGGTTACGGTGCAGCTTGCATAAAGGCGATGGAGTATATTCAAAATAAAGATTTTTCTATTATTGCTTTTTTGGACGGCGACTACAGCGACTTTCCTGGTGAAATGACTTCCCTCGTAGAGCCCATTATCAAAGAAGACTATGACCTAGTTATAGGTTCACGAATGATCGGTAATCGAGAAAAAGGTGCAATGCTACCTCAAGCACAATTCGGCAATTGGCTTTCAACTTTTTTGATCAAACTTTTTTGGAACTATAAATTCACAGACCTTGGACCATTTCGCGCAATCAAATACGAATCATTAGTCAATCTGAATATGATTGATAGAAATTTCGGGTGGACGGTTGAGATGCAGATTAAAGCAGCAAAGAGCAAACTTAAGTGTACCGAGGTTCCTGTCAGCTACAGAAAGCGAATTGGCGTATCAAAGGTTACCGGAACAATTAGCGGGACAGTTAAAGCCTCTGTTAAAATTTTGTATTTAATCATTGCAAGTTTGTTCAAAAAATAATTTGTTAAAGCTGCAATTCAAATTTATTCTTCCACAATTCATATACAAAAATTGCGGTCAAGGGAAGATATTCTATTATTAAAACAATTGGATTCTCATTCCAAATTCCTGTTTGCTGAAATTGTGCAACTGTAGCAAAGGTTAGACTCGCCGCTGCAACAAAGTAAATTCCCGAAACTCTTCTTGAAATTGGCAGCAGAACGGCAAACCAAATTAAATACCAAGGATGAACAATCGGGGAAAATATCAGCAGTAAAAACAGCGCCAGATATATTTTGGCTTCCAACCTGATCTTGAGAATGTATATTACAAATATGGCTAATAGAAAAAGTATTCCACATGCAATTCGAATTGATGTTGTTCCATCAAAAAAAAGATTTACAGCATTATAAATCATTCCATTAAACGTCCACTTAGAAGAATACAAAATGAGAGTATCCAATGGGGTGGCGGTGAAAACATAAGGCAAAAAAGTTATTGTAAAAACTATGAGCGGGACAGCTCCCGCAAATAATTTTTTCTTGAGCATTACTTCATTTTGAAAATAAAACGGAATTAAAATTAGTCCTGTGGGTTTAACAGAAATTGACAAACCTAATATTATGTAGCTCAATAATTTCTTGTTATAAAAATATAGCGTAAGTGATGCAAGCATTAATGCCGCCCCAAATAAATCAATATGTGCATCAATATAAAATTGGAAATAGATTAGCGGAAGAGTCAAATAAATCAAAGCAAACTTATTATCTATTTTAAATTGCTTGAAGAGAAAGAATAGGCAAATCAGAATTAATAAATCTGCTGCCATTAAGTAAATTTTTAATCCAACTACAGACTCTTCCGAAAGCCAATAGCTTAATGAGAAGACGGTTTGTGCAACCGGGAAATAAATTGTTTTAATGTTCGGATAACTTACTTTTGCTGGGAGAATATCGGATGACAAATGAGTCAGCTCAGAGTCATTTGGTGCAAATTGAAATGGATTAGTTCCGTTTGTTTGAACTTTGCCATCCCACAAATATCTGTAATAATCGTCGGAGCCAACGGGATTTGTGCTGACAAAT
>Ga0180009_10001069_pt1 | contig 34432 bp, 30 predicted proteins | sample OS_PC_MetaG_FD_123537 | JGI IMG/M metagenome (GOLD analysis project Ga0180009, IMG submission 123537) | Groundwater microbial communities from the Aspo Hard Rock Laboratory (HRL) deep subsurface site, Sweden - OS_PC_MetaG | ecosystem: Environmental > Aquatic > Deep subsurface > Groundwater... | reverse complement strand
CTTTGATTGCACCAACGATAGTCGAAACCGAGAAGGTCTTGAATGGCTTGATTCGATCGTTGCGAGATAATTGAAAAATACTTCAGCCTTTAGTCTTCAGCCTAAATAGCTGGGCAGTTACATTATATTAACATAAAATGATGTTATAAATCGCTCCCCAAAATGATCGACTATGTTATTATTATGGGCATGACCTTTATTGCAACGGTTGAGCTAACTTAGCTCAAGGAATCCCATTTATGGAGGGAGGGTTTTTTTGGCTAGATATGATAAGATTTCTTCCACTGAAAAGCTGCTCAACCTGATTCGTAGTAAGCCCACAACCCCGGGTAACACTCAAGAGATCTCGGACACTCACTCCTCCACCAAGATACGTAAATCCGGTTCTGCAAAGATTCTCCCTTATCAAAAAGCCATTACAGTAGGGGTTGATATTGGTGATCGGGATTTGAGACTGGCCAAGGTCACACAAATTTCCGCCCAGCAATGGAAGTTGCTAGACTACACGAAAGTCCCTTTTGAACCACAGATTCCCAAAGAGAGCCCTGAATTTCCCCATCTCTTAAAATCAGCACTGACCAATTTTTGTGGACCTTCAAAAAAGATAAAACTCTGGAGTTTTATATCTTCGGCCCAGGTAAGGGTGTATCATTTCCTAATACCAAAAGTGGCGAAAAGAAAGATTGCCAATGCGGTTTTCTGGACCTTAAAGAAGGAAATTTCCTTTAAGGAAGGCGAGACTATCATGGATTTTGAGGTTCGGGGCGATGTAATAGAAAAAGGCATCCAGAAGAGAGCAGTCATGGTCTATACCGCTCCTAAAAAAGAGGTGGAAGATATAACATCCCTATTTTCCAAAAGCGACTTCCCTCTGACCGGCATAACCACAACCCCATTTGCTTCCCAGAACCTATTTAGAACCAGATGGATATCGGCCTCAGAAGAAACCATCGGTAATCTCTACATAGGAAGAGACTCGTCGCGTATTGATATCTTCTACCAGGGCAATCTTGTCCTTACCCGCGGCTTCAAAACCGGATTGAACAGTATGATTGAATCTCTCATGGAGGGCTTCAATAAGGGAAGATATGAAGGGATCCCCATAGAGATAGAAATGCCCCAGGGCGAAAGCATCTCGCCTCCCGAGAGCCCTGAAGGACTCCGCCCTATGACTATGGAGGATGCCCGAAATGTACTCCTCAGCCTCAGCCCCGATTCCGCTCCCTTGTCTGAAGCAGACCCTGGTTTTCACCTCAAAGAGGAAAAGATATTCGAGATGGTTCTCCCTGCCGTAGAGAGGCTAATAAAACAGTTAGAACGCACACTTAAGTATTATGAAAACCTGGGGAATGAGAGGGTTACGAAAATCTTTATCTCCGGTGGCATTGATGCCTACTACCAGCCCGTTGTTGATAAGATAGCAGATCAACTGGGTATTAACAGTGACATTATTGACTCTCTAGATGAAGAAAATCATTTTTTCGACGATGTAATATTCCCTAGCTCGATTGATGAGAGGATCGACTATATCCCTGTCCTTGGCCTTGCCCTATCAGACAACTCTTATACTCCCAACCTCATGTTCACCTATTATGATAAAGAAAAATCGGCAGGTATTCGCCGTCTCAACCGGGGCATCTTTGTGGCATTCACGTTTATCATGGCAGTTTGTGCAGGCATATTTCTATGGCAGGAACGTCTCACAGAATTGAAAGAGGCCAAAATAGCTCGACTTAGCAAGGAGCTATCGCAATACACGCCGAAGGTTGACCAAAAAATCATATTGCTGACCACCTCCAGGTTGAAAACAAAACAGAAATACTTAAAGGAGTATAGCAAGAGATACCTGGGAATGGCAGTTCTTAGTGACTTATCTGTGATGACCCCGTCCAATATTCGTTTGCTCAGTGTAACGGCTGATTTTGGCGGTATTTCTGACGACAAGGCAGATAAGAGTATCCCAAAAACATTAGCGGTGGATGGCATCATATTTGGGAAACGTGAAATACTTGAGTCCTCTTTGGCTGGATATCTAATGAAACTAGACAGTTCCCCAATTTTTAGCCAAGTAAAGATTATGAAAAGTAACGTTGAATCTTATGAAAAACTTCAGGTACTGCGTTTTATTTTAGATATACAATTGGTGTAAGGCTTGTGATGAAGGAAAAACAATCAAGAAAATTTCCAGGGACAACCATAGCATATATCTTTATATGCGCGGGAGCAATCTTTGCGTTCATCATGATCGGGCTTCACCCTTCCGGAAAGTTTCTGGCCAGGCTAGACATGGAAATAGCAAAGCTCCAGGCACAGATAGAAGAACAGAAGATGTTATACCCTTTTTACCAAGAGCTTCTAAAAAAACTCCAGACCAAGGGACCCGAACTGTTGCCCTTCCCCAGCAAAAGCAGACTTCCTCGGGACAAGATAGCGGAGGTTCCATCTATTCTTGGTGAAATTGCCCAAAAGAGCGGTCTGGAAGCTGTATCCATTGCCCCCGATGTAAAGTCCATTGCCAGCAATCATAGTATGTTGTTGCTCACCGCGGTATTAAAAGGGGACTTTTTTGATTTTCGCAAATTTTTGATGGAACTTGGAAAGATTGCCTATCTAGATCACATAGAACAGATACAGATTCAGGAAATCCTTGGAGGTAGAAAATACAGTCTGAAAATCTGGCTGGCATTGGGGTAGCAATCGGAGTTAGTTAGGAAAAAGTTTTTATAATGAGTATTCCGTATGTCAAAACGAGAAAAAATTATCTTCTTTGCGGTGCTGGTGGGGGTCCTTTACGGGGCATATAGCCTCTTTTTGGCCTCTCCATCCAAACAAATCACTGTTGGCACTGGGTTGAAGAAGGGTGAGTTAGGCAAGATTATCGCTGATGTCACAGGGAATCTGACCAAAGAGATCCTGGATAAGGCCGATACCCACATCTTTGCTCGTGCCGGGGCGGAATGGGGGAGCGATCCTTTTTATAAAACCGAATTGCCAAAGAAACCAAAGGAATCAAAGGTGCTAGAGGAGGTCGTGCCACTAAAACAGAAGGTAGATCTCACTTATTCAGGATACGTAAAAATGGGTGACAAAAGGCTGGCTATCATTAATGATATTGAATATGAAACAGGGGAGGAATTGGAATTACCCGGATATATCGTCGAAAGAATTGAACCATTAAAGGTAAAGTTGGTGATTAGGCATGAAGAAAAATCGGAAACAATCACTGTCCCCATGGTAGAAGAGATCTTATAGGGCAAACAGGCTATGAAGTACAACAAATGGCTGTGGTTGGCTTTTGTAGTTGTGCTAATCTTTGTTTTGCCGGGATGTGCGAGCAAAAAGAGCACAAAAAAGGATCCATTTTTTGAGAAATGGAAGGCAATGGCTGAAAATTCCAAGAGTCATGCCCCGGCCTCCACTAACCAAATCACTGAGATTCAAGAACAGTTAAAGGCGATAGAGGCCTTAAAAGAAGAAGCAAAGGCCGAACCTGAGAAGCCCCTCCCTACCCAGAAGGTATACCTCCGCATGCATAAGGTCAATGTAGTAACTGTTCTCCGTGCCCTGGCCCGGGCTGCTAACCTGAATCTGCTGATGAGCTCCAATGTAAAAGGAGAGATTAGTGTAAACATAAAGGATACACCCTGGGATCAGGCCTTTCGCGGTATCCTCCGCACACACGGGCTTACCTATACCTGGGAGGGAAACATTATCCGCGTCATGACTGTAGAAGATATGGAGCACGACCTGAGGGTAGAGGCCATTCAGGAGAAACGAAAAGCCCACGAGTTAGGGATCAAACGTGTTGAACCGTTACTGACCAGGGTCATAAATATCAAGTTCGCAGATGCCAAGGGACTAATGGAAAACCTCCAAGAACTCCTGATCAAAGACAAAGAGGGAAAACCCCGGGGGTCGGTGAGGGTAGATGGGCACACGAACTCCTTGGTTATACAGGCTATCAGGGATGATATTGCCAAGATGATCCCTCTGATCGTAAAGCTGGATAGACCTACATCCCAGATCCTGATAGAGGCCCAGATTGTTGAAACGACCAGGGAAACAGCCCAAAAACTGGGGATACAATGGGGTGGATTATATCACTCTGGTGACTACTGGATAACCCCTGGAGCAAACACCCAGGGAGTTTTGGGGCAATCTCTGGATACCCCCATTGATCCTATCACCGGGATGGCCGCCAATTTCCCGGCAGATCTTTCTGCCGGGACAGGCCTGACCATAGGCTATGTGGCCCAGGAAATAGGAAAGGGTCTTTTGAATGTCCAGCTTTCGGTACTTGAGGATGAAGGCAAGCTCAATATCCTCTCCAGCCCCTCCATTACCACTATTGATAACCAGCCAGCCCTCATCGAAAGCGGTTCAGAGGTACCTTTCCAAACAATCAATAAAGACGGCAATATCGAGATACAATGGAAAAAAGCAACGCTCACGTTGCAGGTAACCCCTCATGTGATTGAAGAGAAGATTCTGAAAATGAAGATTGTCACCAGCAAGGATGAGCTTGATTTTTCCAGAACCGTCGCGGGTAATCCCACCATCATCACCAAGAAAGCAGAAACCAGCCTTATCCTATTTGATGGACAGACAACGGTTATTGGTGGCCTTACCAAGGAAACAAGATCCGAATCTGATTCAGGGATACCCGGACTGAAGGATATACCCTTGCTTGGCTATCTTTTCAAAGGAGAATATAAGAGCAACAAGATGGAGGATATACTTATATTCATCACACCTCATATCTTGAAGGCAAGGGAGCAATTTCAAAAAAAAGAGAGCCAGGAGAATGAGAAAAAGAAACCCTCATCATAAAAACATGATAAGCCCGAAAACACTTTTATGGTAAGGAGAAATGGAGTACTTTAAGATTTTAAAATTTAAGAAGGAACCCTTCTCAAACTCCCCTGACCCCGAGTTTTTTTTCGAATCCAGACAGCATCTGGACTGTCTTCAACAATTGGAGCTTTCTGTCCGTTTGCGCAGGGGTTTGAACGTAGTAATGGGTGATGTAGGAACCGGGAAAACCACGCTCTGCCACCAACTCATCCGTAAGCTCGACAGGGAGGAGAAGGTGGAAACGTATCTCATTCTTGACCCTTCTTTTAGCAATCCCTTAGATCTTTTATCGAATGTTGCCGGGATGTTTCTTGGGGAGCCAATAAGCAAGGAAAAAACCAGCGAGTGGCGACTCAAGGAGAAAATCAAGCACTACCTGTTTGCCAGAGGGGTGGATGAACAAAAGATAGTCGTTTTGATCATAGACGAGGGCCAAAAGATTCCCCCCTTCTGTCTGGAAATCCTGCGCGAGTTTCTTAATTATGAGACAAATCAATATAAATTACTTCAAATCATTATCTTCGCGCAAAGGGAATTTACCGATACAATCAAAAATCTACCCAACTTTGGTGACCGGATTAACTTCCACCATTTATTGGTTCCTCTTGATTTCCGGGATACGAGGGCAATGATCCGGTTCCGTCTTAAACGCGCCAGTGAAAACAGCAAGAGTTCATCACTATTCAGTTATCCGGCCATGTGGTCAGTGTACAGGGCCACGCAGGGATATCCGAGAAAGATCATCCATCTATGCCATCGGATCATTTTGGGGCTGATCATTCAAAATCGTTCAAGGGCTAACTGGTTCCTGGCCCGTTCATGCGCTCGAAGGGCCTTGCTAGGGCAATCAAGAAAATGGCAGTGGGTCACTGCCACTGCCCTCAGTTGCGTGGCAGCCGCGTTCTTCCTGTTAAACTTAACACCTTGGCCATCAAAAATACAGGTACCCTGGGCAGGGAAGGTAAAACGGGTATCAACTGAAATGCATGGAGTGTCTCCGAACACACAGGTTGTAACTGGCAAGATAAGTGCAGTGCCCGTGACTGTACTTAAGGCAACAGCTATTGCCACACCCGAAACAGTAACGAAAGCCTCAGCAAAAGCCTTGGATGAAGTTCTAACCGGATCGGGTCCTGAAGAGCCGTTAAATGCCTTGGTTCAGGAAACAGGTTTTCCCAGGCTCTTGGGGCAGATCACCGTAAAAAAGCAGGAAACCGTTGGTAGTATGATCAACAAGATTTACGGGAGCTTTAAGGTTATTTACTTGAAATCAGTGGCCCTTGTAAACCCCCATATACAGAATCTGGACCTACTCGAGGTTGGTGATGTGGTTAATTTCCCGGCTACTCCCATCACGCCCGAGTCTCTACCCTTTACAGGTTGGTGGATCCAGGTGGCTGAAAAGAAAAAACTTGAAAATGCCTACCAATTTTTGAGATTATACCCAAAAGACGCGCCACCCGCCCGCATAATCCCATACTGGAATAAACGGGATGGTTTAAAATTTGCCATAGTGCTCCTGGGAAAGGTCGTGGATGAAAAATCCGCCCATAACGTGATGAGCTTACTTCCGCCAATGACTGCCTCGGGTCCGAAGTGTCTTAAACAATGGGAAGAAGATACCGTCTTTTTTACCGAGTTGCTAACGGAATCAGCAATCAAGCAGAAATAATCTGAGAGGAGAACCGTTGAAGGAAAGAAAGAAATTGGGAGAGATGCTCCTTGAGGCCGGTATGTTGACTGAAGAACAGCTTAGAGAGGCCTTGGAGGCTCAAAAGAGATCTCCTTTGAAGTTTGGTCAGTTGTTGATCCAGAGGGGAATCCTGAGTGAGTCCCAGATTGTTGAACTCCTCTCTCGGCAATTAAACGCGAAAAAATACCATCCTGATAAGTATCCTGTTGATCATAACCTGGCTGATCTCATCCCGGCAGATATAGCCCAAAAGCATCAGGTGATTCCCTTGAGGAAAAAGGGCACTCTTCTCACGATAGGTATGACTGATCCTCTGGATATCAAGGCCTTAGACGCCATCGAGGCGCTGACCAATGCCGAGGTCGACCCCATCATCTGCACCGAACAGGAACTAAACCAGATAATGGGTAGCCTTTACGGTGCCTATTCGGATCTTGGTGGTGTCTTGGAGACTATTGAGGATGTGCAGTATGATTCGGATACCGATATGGAACTGAAGACAACAAATAGCGATTTTGAGGTAACTTCACTCCAGGATATGGCTGAAGAGGTCCCTGTTGTTCGTCTGGTAAACTCCATCCTTTCCCAGGCGATTCGGGAGAAGGCCAGCGATGTCCATATCAGCCCCGAAAAAAATAGTGCCCAGGTCCGTTTCCGGGTTGACGGAAAGCTGCACGAAGTGCCGGCCCTGCCTAAATCCATGTTCTTGCCGGTCTTATCCAGGTTAAAGATCCTGGCTAATATGGATATCTCTGTGTCAAGAATCCCCCAGGACGGTAGATTCACCATTAACATGCAAGGTAAGGAGATCAATATCAGGGCCTCCACAATACCAACTATCCATGGTGAAAATCTGATTATGCGCCTCCTGGACATGAGCGCTGGAGTTTACTCTCTGGATCGCCTGGGCATGTGCCAAGAGGACATGGACAAGATCGAATCGATGATTACCAAACCTTACGGCATGATTCTGAGTACAGGGCCTACCGGCAGCGGCAAGAGCACCAGCCTGTATTCAATTCTCAAGAAGCTCAATAACCCCGATATCAACATTATCACCCTGGAAGATCCCGTCGAGTACCGGATAGAAAAAATTCGGCAGGTACAGTTAAACCGCAAGGCAGGTATGACCTTTGCCAGTGGGCTCAGATCCCTTCTTCGGCAGGACCCTGATGTCATCATGGTGGGAGAGATTCGTGATGCTGAAACGGCCACAATTGCCGTTCAGGCTGCCCTGACTGGCCATCGGGTTTTGAGCACGGTGCACACCAATGACGCGGCCGGCGCCATTACGCGTTTACTGGATATGGGGATTGAACCATTCTTTGTGTCTTCCTCCCTTCTGGTATCATTTGCTCAACGTCTGGTCAGGACGATTTGCCCTTACTGTAAAGAGCCTTACGCTCCTCCTAAGGAAGCCTTGGCCCAGTGGGTGCTGGACAGGCTGGAAGGGGCCAATTTCCTCCGGGGCAAGGGATGCTTCAATTGTATGAATACCGGCTACAAAGGGCGAACGGGTATATTCGAGATTCTGGTCATCGATGAGATGATCCAGGAGATGATCATGAAAAAGAAATCGGCCCAGGAGATCACTCGCGCCGCCCATAGAGCAGGGAAGCTGCGGACCCTAAAGACAGATGCTGCCGACAAGGTGGTAAAGGGAATCATAACACTCGAGGAAGCTGCCTCTGCAGTTATCATATAGTAAAAGGATGCCAAAATTCTCTTACCAGGCCATAAATGAAAACGGTGACACCTTATCCGGTGTGCTTGAAGCCGATTCACTGGCAAGGGCGACCGATATCCTGACTGAACGGGGATACATCCCATCCAAGATCAGAGAGAAAAAGGAGATTTCACTAGGCATTACCCTGCCCAGCCTCATGGAGAGATTTACCCCGATCAAGCCCTCTGATCTTATCCTTTTTACCAAACAATTTCGAACCATGATCCATGCAGGAGTTCCAATGCTCAGTATCCTTCGAGTAATGGAAAACCAGACGGAAAATGCAAGACTCAAGAGAATTCTGGCATCTATGGCTATGGACATCAAGGAGGGCTCCACCCTTTATGAGGCCTTTAAAAAATACCCTGCGGTATTCTCACTGCTGTACTGTAGCATGATCAGGGCCGGAGAATCGAGCGGGGCGCTCCCAGATGTCTTGGCCCGGCTTATATATATCATAGAGCACGAGCACAAGATCAAATCTGATATCAAATCAGCGCTCCAATACCCTATTATCGTGGTTACCTTCCTGGGCGTGGCCTTTTTTGTACTCTTGACCTTTGTCATCCCCCGGTTTGTAAACATATTTTTAGGGGCAGGCATAAAACTTCCCCTTCCAACTCGAATATGCATGTTCATGTACCAGGTCCTGGTGAACTACTGGTTTGCCGTCCTTGGGGCAGTGGTCGTGGGGATCGTGATACTGTTTTATTATTTAAAAACAGACCAGGGCAGATATGTGAGGGACTCTTTTTTTCTGAGACTTCCCATTTTCGGCCCCCTCTTTCTCAAGGCTGCCATGTCACGATTTGCCAGCATCTTTGCCATCCTCCAGTCGAGCGGTTTGACCGTTTTTGATGCCTTGAAGATCTTGTCCGGGACCGTTGGCAACACGGCTATCGCAAGGGAATTTGACCGGATAGGTGACCTGATCAGAGAAGGTCGAGGCATAGCGGGCCCACTAAAGGCTGCTCACTATTTTCCCCCGATGGTTATCAATATGGTGGCCATAGGAGAGGAATCAGGGAAACTGGAGGAGATGCTGGGCGAGGTTGCCGGCCACTATGATGATGAGGTTGAGTATGCAATGAAGGCGCTATCCGACGCCATCGGCCCTATACTGACAATTGGCCTGGCAGCGGTTGTGGGCTTCTTTGCCCTCGCCATATTCCTGCCCATGTGGGACCTGACAAAGATGGTGCGTTGAGGCTGAAACATCACCATCGATCACTGATCGCTCGATTATGAAACGAACCGGTTTCTACATTAGTTTATACATCACCATCCCGGTTATCTTTGCCGGAATCGCCGCCTTTTCCGCCATCGTGGCCTTCCGCGTTACCGAGAGTTATATGAAACATGGAATTGATTCGGCGTGGACGATCCTTCTCTGGATAGGGATTCTTTCTACCGTCGGATTCATTTGCGGCTTCATAGTCGTGCGGGTCATTGTTAAGCCTGTGAAGATGTTTGTGAAAAAGGCAGAACAATCCCCTCTGCTTGCCAGGACGGGTTCTGAGAGCAACAGGGAAAAGCCACTGGACGACCTGGAACACTTCGCCCAGGTCTTTGATCAGGTTACTGACGTGCTGAGCAAAATGGAAGCCCGGGAATTCTTCCCTGACATTATCGGCCAGAGCAAAACCATCAGGGCCTTACTCAGCCAGATCATGAAGGTGGCGCCTACAGATTCCACGGTTTTAATCTCTGGAGACAGTGGAACCGGAAAGGAGCTGGTAGCCACCAGCATCCACGAACACAGTAATCGTAAGGATAAGCCGTTTATCAAGCTCAATTGCGTGGCCGTCCCTGAAGGACTTTGGGAAAGTGAGCTTTTCGGCCATGAAAAGGGTTCCTTTACCGGTGCCACTGGTAAAAAGGCGGGAAAATTTGAAATGGCCAATGGAGGGACCCTGTTTTTAGATGAGATAGGGGATATGCCCTTGAATACCCAGGCCAAGATCCTTCGCGTGCTTCAGGAAAGGGAATTCGAACGGGTTGGAGGAACCCGGCCTATCAAAATTGATGTACGATTTATAGCCGCCACCAATAAAAATCTCCCAAGGATGGTAAAGGAGGGAGAATTCAGGGAAGATCTCTTTTACCGCATCAATGTCTTCTCCGTCCACATACCGCCGCTAAGGGAGAGAAAAGAGGATATCCCGCTCCTCGTGGAGCATTTCCTTCAAAATGCACCCGGGCCGGCGGCCCGGATCTCTTCAACGGCCTTGCAACTGCTCATGGCCCATTCCTGGCCAGGAAATGTGAGGGAGCTCCAGAATACTGTGGAGCGGGCCGCTGTAATGTGTAAAACCGGTGCCATTGAAGCCAACCACCTGCCTGAGAAAATTACCAGAGGCCTCACCAATCAGGTTATGCATACATTGCAAGAATCTTCATCAATAGATGACCAATTGCGTGAGATTGAACGGGGCATGATCATCGAGGTACTGCGTAAAACAGGCGGTGTTCAAGTCAGGGCAGCCGAACTGCTCGGCATCGACCAGAGGAGCCTTTGGCATAGAATAAAGAAATATAACATCGACATAAAGCCTTTCAAGAGCTACACACCTTGACGATCTATCTACAATTTTTGTAGCTTTGTGACTAGGCCTTGCGCTAGGAAATAAAAGGAAGGAGATCTTAAAATAATCTAAATCTTCGAATTCATTGTATGAATTCCAAACACTGTCTAATAATTCAAAAGCTGACTAAATATTGGCTGTGATTTTGCATATAATTTTGATAGTTTCGTAAAAAGTCGAAAACCTATCTTTCTGTCATTCCGGCGAAAGCCGGAATCCAGTCTATTCAAGGACTTACGAAGGCTCTGGACTCCGGTTTTCACCGGAGTGACGACTTTTTACGAGTTCATCAATTTTAAAGGATAAACTACTAAACAGGGAGGTATCAAAGATGAAAAGAAGAAAATTTCTAAAAGACGAGGAAGGCTTTACCCTGATCGAAATTATCGCTGTCTTGATCATTCTGGGTATCCTGGCGGCAGTCGCCGTCCCCAAGTACTTCAGCCTGATAAATACGGCTGAGAGCAAGGCCGCAACAGCAGTTAAGGCCGAAGTCCAGGCGCGGGCCAATCTTTACTTTGCCAACCAGCTCATTGCAACTGGTGGAACTGTTACTGCTGCCGCTGACAATAATTTTAATACCAACATTGGTGCATTGCCCGTCGCCGCTGAATTCCCGGATTGGACGATCGCCGCTGATAAATTGACTGCTAATATAGCCTCAGCCACGTGGTCAAAGGCCTTCGAGATCACGGTTGGCACCCAGATGTCTCCTACACAGCCGGCCATGATAACCCTGACGATTCCATAGTAACACCGGAAGGGAAATTTCAAAGCCCATATGCGGGACACCGTTTCGGCTGCTTGAACAACAAAGGAGGAAGCAGTGCTCTTTCCCTTGTTGTTCTGCAGTTCGGAGGGAAGGAGGCTCACATGAAAAAAAATGGTGGCCGGGAGAGAAGGAAAAAATCGAGAGCCGATGCAACCGTTGTCGTAAGTTATCACCTGCTGGAAGAGGATGGCAACTATGACCTTTCCCAGACTAGAAATATCAGCCAGGGAGGTATGCTTCTTACCACTAATCGCAAGTTTGAGAAAGGGGCGCGACTGGGTATGACCATTCAATTCCCTTTTTTAAAGGATAAGATACAGGTGGTGGGAGAAGTGGTGAATTCCAGGGAGATGATAAAGGATGTCATCTACGAGACCAGGGTCATGTTCTATAATTTGAAAAGTCAATTGCTAAGACTGCTGGGTGATTTTGTCGTTGAATCCCAAGGGCCTAAATCTAATGAATAGATTGATAACCATAATCCTTACACTGAAATCCAAAGTAGAGAGATGAGTCGTATCGTCCCAAAGAATTCAGGCTTCACACTGCTTGAAGTTATTCTAGTCCTTATTATCGCGGCTATTATTAGCGCCATCGTGATTGGCCGTGTGTCGAGCACCAATACCGATCTGATCTCCCGGACCGAGCTCATAAAATCTCACCTGCGATATGCCCAATCCCGGGCCATGAATACGAATGTAGTGTGGGGAATACGCTCACAGGCTTCAACCTACTGGCTTTTTCGAGACGGCAACGTGAACAACAAGGTGATTCTCCCCGGCGAGGACACAGATACAATCGACCTTTCCGCCAAGGGTATTTCCCTTGAGCAGTTCATACTATCCTTTGATTCCTGGGGTATACCTTACAAGGATGCGTCCGCCTCCCCTAGTAATCAACTAAAGGCAGGCGACATAGAGGCCCAGATCACGGTATCATCCGGAGGAGAGGATAAGTTCATCACCGTCACCCCAAATACAGGTTTCATCCCATGAGAGCAGCGGTCATGAACAAGCAGGGGCAGGAAGGCTTTACCCTTCTGGAGATCATCATCACCATCATTGTGGCCGCCCTGCTGGGCACCATACTGGTCCAGTTTATGGGCACAAGCATGATACGGAGCGCTGATTCCGTGGTCATAGTCCAGGAGGGCTTCTCCCTCAACCAGGCGCTGGAAAAGATGACCGCCGATTACAAGAAGCTGTTGGCCGAGGACAGCACACCCCTTCAGACCTTCAAGACTCAGGTGGAGAATGGAAACGTGGTGGGCAATGATCCTTACTACGGCGATTACTCATGGCAGACGGGATATATAAAGTTCCAGGGAGGCTCTGAAGTCGCGGATACCTCCGGTGATAACAGGATCTTAAAGGTAACCATTACCCACGTTAACCAGTCTTTAACTTCACTTTTTACTAAATAGGCCTTGGTACCGATTCGGGTGTGAGAGATGAACAGAGAATCAGGCTTTACACTCATAGAGATTATCGTTTCCCTGGTATTGGCGGGGATCATGGCCACCGCCGCAGGCATGGCCCTCGTTACCGCCACAAAGGGATACCTGTTCGCACGGGAAAACGCCCATATGGCCCAGAAGTCGCAGTTTGCCATGGCCCGGCTGAGCCGTGAGCTGATGGAGCTCACGGATGTCACAAGCGCTACCAACACCTCCATTGTGTATGAGAGATCTGGCGGTCAATACGGCATAGCCAAGGTGGGTGACGTGATAAAGATTCGCGAGGGCACGGCCCTTCCCGATGCGACCAACGGTGACGCCCTCATAGACAACGTTGATAGTTTAACCTTGAGCTATTTCAAGAAGGACCAACCCTGGCAGGCAGGAACGGATAACTTAAAATTATTGTCTGCGATTCAGATCGACCTTGTCATCCCCCATTCCGATAGCGGGGTGGGCAATGTGAGTTTTTCCACCACGGTTCACCCGAGAAACAACGGAAATTACGGGGGCGCCCCTTCCACGGCTAGCCCGCCCACCAAGTCAAGCTATGGATGTTTCGTGGCCACCGCAACTTATGGCCAATCGGATCATCCCATGGCGCTGGTTCTGAGACAGTTCAGGGACAGATTCCTCCTGACGTGGAAAGGGGGCAGGATTATGGTAAGCGCTTACTATTCCATTGGAGCAAAACTTGCCGAAAAGATCAAAGATCGCCCCGGTGCCTGCTTTATGGTCCGGTTTCTCCTTTTGCCGATAGTGGGTGTCGCCTTTTTGATGCTCCATGCCCCTGCGGTAATACCCTTGATCCTTTTGCTGTCCTGGCTGGTTACCCGAACTATTCTTCACCGTACCGGAGGGGGCATTTATCATCGTGCAACGCTTCTTCGTTCTCAGAAAGGGGCTGTGCTCATCGGGCTGATCATCACCATAGTGCTGCTTTCCGCCCTTGGAGCAGCCATTCTGCCCATGACCACCACCTCAACCTTTAGCCAGGCAGGGGCCAACAGCGCAGCGAGGGCCTATTTTCTCGCAGAATCCGGCTACCGATACGCGGCGAGCGAATACCTGAACGCGGCCAATGAGAGCGCGAAGGAAACCGTGCTGGAGGCCCTGCACAATCAGACATTCACCCTGGCCGGCAACGGAGGGCAGTTTCATCTGGATGTGTACCCCTACTGGTACAAGACCACGGCAGATCCAAGCGCAAGTGCCAATAAGGAATTCCTTGAAACAAAGGTCCTCGGCGGTTTCTCTCCCGATTTGAATCCCTTCAGAGGCTACCTGAGAATTGGCAGTAATTTTTATCAATATAAAGCCGCAGTTGTCAGCGGTCCGAATGTTACGTTTGAAAATCAGTTTGGGAACTGGCCCTCAATCGGGGTGGGCTCCATGGTTTACCCTGTCTGCCTAACAAAGCTTACCACCCTCACAAAGGGTGGAGATCTTGAATTTCAGCCTAATACCGGCGCCGATGCCTTCCCCCTTCGTAATGGCCAATTCGAGCTAAGCGGCAATATCTATACCTACAGGGAGCGCGATCTATCCAACAAGTATTTAAGGGGAATAACCGATCCGGATGACCCCAATATGCCGGATGTTTTAGTGCCTAATAATAGCAATATCATTTTGCAGAAATTCGTGCAGCTCCACTCCACCGGAACCGTTGGCCAGGGAGCCATGGCAACGAGCCGGGAAATCAACTTTAGCGCCTCTCTAAGCGGCACATCCTCCGGCGGGGGCTACTACGACACCTTCGAGAATAAGGATAACTGGAAGCCCTCCACGTATGGCTCACACGGCATCACATCGGTTGATGGAAATAAGGCCCTTGATGTCACCGATACCACCAGGCTCAGGGCGGGCGGAGAGCGTGAACGCGAGAGCCTCATCGCGCTCGATTGGGGAGCTGATTTTGCTAATCTGGACGCCTCGTGGAGAGCCGGCGGGTATTTCCTCGGCTACGACACACAGATAAAGGTAAAGGCCGCTCCACGTGCCTTCTATATGGCCGGAATAAACCTGAGGATGAACCTTGCAACCAGCACTATGCTGGGCGTATCGTTCCTGAAGGGAGATAATTCTGCGACGGACAGGATCCCCGATGGTCTTGTTCCCGTCGATGATACACCACTGATTGTTTTGTGGCAGAGCACCGGCAGCTCTATCAATGATCTCAAATGGCTCGCATACAGGGAACTGACAGCCGCCGATCACGCCATGCCGCCCGCCTACTTCTCCGACGATATGGAAGGCGGGCCAGGGGGCTGGGATGCAAGCGGCTACCAGTTTAACCAGTGGGGCCAGGTCACCAACCGATCTCACAGCGCGGCGACATCCTGGAACGATAGCCCCGGCGGCGACTACAGTAAAAATGAGGACTCCTCATTGATATCCACCAGCATGGACCTCTCGGGAATAGCGTCTGCGACACTCGTCTTCTGGCACAGGCACAATTTTCAGAACGACCAGGATGACATGGGTCGGGTGTATATCTCAACGAATGGCGGCGGGAATTGGACGCTGCTGGCCACCTATAGCCGTAACCTGAACACCTGGACGGAGGTAAAGATTGATATAAGCAGTTATCTACCCAGTGCCGATGTAAAGATAGGGTTCCGGTTCACCTCCGATAACGATAACAGAAGGAGTGAAGGCTGGTACATCGATGATGTTTCAATCGAGGGGAGTCACCCCGAGTGGGATACCATTGTGGTCCGGATGGAGGAAAATGTCGCCGAATCAGATCCCTTTAACGGCCAGCGCGTGAACAACATCAAGGTGTACGTTGGCGCCACCAGCGGGTATGATCAAGGCAACGCCGACGGCTCCCCCCTCGATGCCAAGAGGCACGGCAATCCACGCTGGAACTATCCCCCTGCCGAGGGCGAGATCCACTGGCCTCCCGATACAGTGGCCGAGTGGGCGGCGGCAAATGACTACTTCACCCTGATCCGGGGCTGGGTCATAAACGGCGCCGAACCCTCGATTGCCCTCACCGGCACGGTTGATGAGCCGAATGCCACCCTTCGCATGAACACCTTCACCACCCCCTTCTCAGGGACCTTCACTCAGGAGGAGATCGGGCTGCATACATTCGGCGAAACATCTACCTCCGTGTATTTCGATGATTTCGCCATCAAGCTCCCTGGTGCAGGCGGCTCCGGGTTCTCGCCTCCTATCCAGCAATAGGGTCAGAGGCACCTCTTTTCACCCTGCCATTTGAGTCGATTTTTCCATGTAAATCCCTTTCATGATCTGTTCGCGCTCAACCACTACATTGGAAGGTGATTATTAACATTGACATACAATCCCCTTTTCCGTAACATCTCAATAAGTGGGGGTAAGTCTCCTGGATTCCCGCTTTCGCGGGAATGACAAAATCAGCTAAGTAGCCGTCATTCCGGCGAAAGCCGGAATCCAGAAAAGTACCATGCAAGGCAGTTCCCCCGATTTATTGAGAAGATACCCTTTTTCCTATATTTGCATAATAAAAAAGTAAGTTCCTATCTGTATGCTGCATGCAATTGGTTTTACTACCAAAACCCGACAAGAATGGGAAGAACAGATATTCATAAATAATGCACACCAAAAGGAGGGACTGGCAAATGGCAAATAAGACAAAAGAAACTAGTTGGAAAAAGGTATTGCTTGAAAAGCGATACCCTCTATGGGTACTCCTGCTTATCACAGTTCTCTATGTTTTAGGCTTTCTTACCACTCTCAGGATTATCACCGGAACATGGTTCTGATAAGACAGATCTCACATGAAGCCTGATTGGTTGCAAGTCTTTAACTGAAGACAGCGTTTTGATGTCAAAGAAATAACCCCAACCGGGGGATGCCATGACAGACCAGGACAAAAAAATATGTGATTTATGCGGCAACGAGAGTGACCGCTTCAAGATTTGCGGAAATTGTGGTTACGTCCTCTGTTTCACCTGTATCACCACCTCTAGCGGGGCTATACTGAGAGTCGACCGTAGCCCTGTATGTTCAAGATGCGGTAGTAACATGATTACTCTATATGATAAAAGCAGAAAAGCTCCCTAACAGAAAGCCATAGTTGATCAAATTTCGATTTTTACGCTTAATTATTTACTACATTATCCATATTACCTCTTCATGTCATCCAGCACTTCATTGACCTGTGAGGCGTTCATAAAACCATTATCGATTAATATCTCACCTAGAAGCCTATGCTCTCCACTTTTAGCTTCCTCTTTTACTTGAATCGTCATTGCCTGAATGAGGTGCCTTAATGTGATAAACCCTTTTGACACTGCAACTTCACCAAAGCGTTTTTCAAACCCCGGTTCAAGCAAGTCTTTTATCTCCTGTGTGTTTATGTAACCCAATTGAATTAATATTTCGCCTATAGGTCTATTCTTTTTTTCTTCAATATTCTCCATTACTTGAATAGTTAGTGCTTCGATAATCTGTTCAACATTTACAAAGCCTTTACTCAATGCTAAAGCGCCAAAACGTTTTTTTAATATCATTTTACCCTCCAGACTGAACGTTTCAAGTTGCAGCTAAGTTTAACTGGTTGGCTGTCCTTGCGCCAATACCCGTGAATCTTCTTATCAGCCTTTTTGCGCTTGGCAGCTTCAATACATAAATCCTTCATGCTCTTTAAAGTAAATTTCCCTTTAGTTACCCTTTTTCATTGATGCAATTTAGAGCAAAGAACATGCCAAAAACCAATATTTAGCATAACTATCTGAAAAAATTAATTTTTTCTATCGAATAAGAGATGTGGAAGTAAAAATAACATACAACATAAGGTGTAGAATTCTGGATATTTCCGCACTAAACCCAGCAATCACAAAGGTCTCACCAGTTGTTACTCTACTCTCCAATTGAAACTTTATTTGGCAAATGTTTTCTTCTCTCATGTATTAATATTGACTGAAATCCTAATTGAATATATTGATATACATCTGCATACAAATTAACTGCAGCTAGTGATAGTTGAAAAATCGTTTTTAAAGAATATAAATACCTCACACAATTTAATAATTGAGCTAAAGATGAACGACAATAATGAAAAAAACGCTCGTAAAGAAAATCTCGATATGGAATCTCCACAGGAGGAAGAATCTGGAGATTTAGATACGGCGGAGATCTCTAGAAAAACATTCCTTGGAGATTTTCCGACAGAGTATCACGCCTTTTTAGAGATAATCGGTTCGGGAGAAGCCAGGAAACAGTTCGAATTGGCCGAAGAAGATGTTGTTATTGGCCGTATCCTTGATTGTGAGATTCAACTTTCGATCGACAATATTTCCAGGAGGCATGCCCTTATCTCCTTCCGTAATGAAGAATATCAGATAGAAGATTTAGGTAGCACCAATGGGACATATGTCAATGGTATAAAAGTTGAGAAATGCGTTTTAAGGAACCATGATCAGATCGAGATCGGTGGAGTTAAAATCATATTTAATGATGAAAAGGTTTGATAAAAAACATGACGCTTAATGAGACGAAGAAAGAGAATCCTGTACATGTCCATGTGGAGACTCCCCATATCGTAGCAACTGGCATTTCAGAGACCGGATATGTAAGATCCGAGAATGAAGATTCAATATGGATTGATGATTCGGGGCTTGTATTGGCTGTTGCCGACGGAATGGGAGGTCATGAACGAGGTGCCGAGGCGAGTCAAACAACAATAAAGGTCTTTCAGGAACGCCTCAACCGTGAAAAAATTGAAGAGGAAGTAAAGGACGTCACCGCACTGCTTGGTGTTCCACCTGAAATAGGATGCCTCTATGCTATAATCCACCGGTCTGTGGAGGAGGCAGCTAAAGTCTTGTACGACCGTAACCTGAAACTTATGCTTAGGCGATATATGGGGACAACCATTGTGGGTTTAGTTCTGGTTCAGGATGAGCACGTGCTGTGGTTCCATATTGGGGATAGCCGCTTATACCGCTGGAGGGATTCTACTTTAAAATGCCTCACTACCGATCATTCTCTCTATGCAGAATGGGTAAAAGCCGGTCGTATTGGGGAAAAACCAGGAAAGAACATCATTACGAGGGCCATTGGTGCTAGCCCAGGAGTAGAGGCAGATATTGAATGGGATAAACGGCAGAAAGATGATATCTATATTCTTTGCAGCGATGGCCTCACAGATATGATCTCGGATGAACAGATCGAAGAGATATTAAAGGCTGGAAATAATGTAAATGATACTGCAAACCGCTTGGTAGATGCCGCATTAACTGCGGGTGGCAAAGATAATACCAGTGTTGTGGTTTGCAAAGTTTGACGGTTACCCTCATTTTTGGTGCATCCCCTGAGATTTCCCTTTCTTACTATACTCCTGCCATTAATCCACTCAGAATATGGTGATGGCGAAAATGAGATTCCTATTAGGGGAGATCTTTCTCATCAATAATATCAGCAATGTATAATAGAGGATTCTCGGAAAGTTTGATAATCTCATGTTCTTTCATTTTATTTTTCTGACTATCATAAAGAAGCTCAATGGTGGGTCTCAAAGGCATGTTTTGAATCGTGGATCGTACCCGTCCAATTGAATTATTGTTCAATCTGACATAAGTGTTAACCGGAAAAAGAGAAATTTCATTAAAAAATACCTTTAGGATTTTGGTTGGAAAAAGCCTTTTTGCCTCCTTAATGATGAATTTAATGGCGTAGGGCTGGACAAGTTTCTCCCGATATGGTCTATTTTTTATTAAAGCCATATAGGTTTCTATCAATCCAATGATGGAGGCCAGATCTGAGATCTCTTCTCCTTTCAAACCCATAGGATAACCCGAGCCATCCGATCTTTCATGGACTTGTAAGGCCACTTTAGCTAACCACCTATATTTTTCCCCCATCCCGCCAATTATCTGATAACTTATCTTGGGGTGCTCTCTAACTATTTTTATCTCTCTTTCATCAAGTTTCCCCTTTTCCCTGAGAATACTGTCTGGGATTTTATACATGCCCACATTTTCGAGAAAAGCGGCAAGTCCTAATCTTATTATCATTTTATTATCATAACCCATTCCCTTTCCGATTCTCAGAGAGGCAAATGTTACATAGACGGTATGGGCTATCATCTCTTCGTAATTACCAGGGGTCGACATGGTATACTCATACAAGTCATTGATGAAGTCATTATTTGTGATGTGATTCAGGTCAGAAATTATTGGAGATGTGTCTATGTCCGTATCATTTTTGACTCTTTCCCGAATATCTATTGCCCTCTCAAGAAATTTTTCGTAATAAGGTGAGATCTTTAATCGCCGATCCTTTTCAGCCTCATTTACAGAGGACTTCATCTCAATTTTCTTTTCACTTTTTTTCCTAATTATATCAGAAAAACGCACCATGATTCTTAAGACCTTATTTGCCTTCATATTCTCGATTATCTTTCCATAACAATCAGAAAGCATTGAATAACTATTCGGTTCATTCGTAAAAATTTGGCCTCTGTATCGAATTAAGGTTTTTTGCGCAAGATTAACCTATAACTATCTGATTTTTATTGAAGTATTATACATCGGGCCAACTAATTCATACCCATTTCTGGAGTGTGGTATTCTTCTGTTTTGAGTTATCAAGCGCCTTCTTTTTAACCTTTAATTGAAGTTCACATGGAGTTTATATGGAGGTGTCTCAACAGGTGCATGTGTAAGGTCAATTCCGATGTAATAGATGTCTTGTGGTGTTCCGTTGATGGTTAAGGGGGAATCGGTTTTCCCGGAAATTTTACCAATATGTTGTTGTTTTGCATTATACACGTTCATTATAAAACGCCTTTCTTCCTCTTCCAGAGACGGCTCTAATTTTAAGATCATGGAATTGCCAGTTGCTGTTATCTTGTAAAAATCTAAATGATCCCCAATTGCGCCTCTTCTACCAACAACAACGCCCTCGGTGATTTTTTGGGCTGAATAGAAGGTCCCGTTGGGCTTTGATGTTTCGTTGATTTCCTGAATGGGCTTCGGAGTTTGGGTTATGTTAGGGGGTTCCGGTGTCGATTTAACCACAGGTTTGATCGAAGCTTGTCCTTCTTTCGTTTGAGGGGATGGGACTGCTGGCGTTCCAGGAGAAGGGTCTGCAGTAATAGTTCTCTTTTCAGAAGAAGGAACAGGAGGAGTAATGGTTTCTTTGAAGGATGGATCGACTGAAGGTTTCAAAAGAGCAGGAGGAATGGGTATTTGAGAAGAAGGAGATGTTTTTGCCGTTTTTTCGGATATTTTAGATTCCCATAACTTTGTAGGAGGGGATGGATGACCTTCATTCAATCGGTCTGATTTGAAAAAATAGAATACCCCAATACCGGCAGCCCATATGATCATTACGATCCAGAGCATAGTAGTTATCAATCGATTCTCGTCCATTGTTCTTCTAATTTTTAATATGTTCTGTCCATATAGTCAATATCATTAGAGTAGAAGATGTTGAACAAAACCATTCTTGTCAAAAGTGTCGCATGAATAAAATTTGAAAGGATGTAAATATTCCAGCCGGATTTACTACCTCTTTCACAAAAAACTTGACAATTGGGCCTCCCCTTTTAACATTCCCGTTTAAAGAAAAAAAACCTTCCTGTTTTTATTGGGCGTCGTAGGGCTTGGAATTTGGTAGGTAAAAATGCGACCCACGATCACTTTCGGGAGGCATTACGATTGCGTCCTGACTATGTTAACGCCAAAAACAACCTTAGAAACGTGTTGATAATGATGAAGAGAATGAGAAACGATGACCCTCCCGATAGGTTTCCATTACCTGGACCTGATCTTTTTTAACAGCAGCGCTTTGAAAACGTGGTAACGACTCAGGAGCCAGGAGTCAGAATTGCGAAATATCTTGGTTATGGCGATACTTCGCTGTTCATGTCACAACTACCGCTTCTATTCTGGATTCTGGCTCCTGACTTCTGACTCCTGAACAATTACAAAACGTGTTTGATTCACTAGTAACTATCCAAGGCCTCCCAGCGTAGCACCACCATCGATTGTCAGGGTCTGACCGGTCATGAAGCTTGATGCCTCGGAGGCCAGAAATACCGAGGCGTACCCGATATCTTCGGGTAAACCAACACGGGAAATGGGGAACGATTTAGTGCTCTCCTTTACATCCTCATCAGTCATCTGTAAAGCAGTCTGCATGATCTCCGTCATGATCAATCCGGGGGCAATGCAGTTTACATTGATATTGTATTGCCCCCACAGAGCAGCCAGAGTCTTCGTCAGGTTTATCACCCCTGCTTTGGCTGCTCCATAGTGAGGTATATTTATAGATGCGGCTAACCCGGCGACTGAGGATATATTAATAATCTTGCCGCTCTTCTGCTCAATCATGACCTTTCCGGCCGATTGGCAACAGAGAAAAGTTCCCTTGAGATTAATAGCCATGATGATATCCCAGCCCTTGGGTGAAATTTTTTCGAATGGCCAGGCGGCACTTCCTCCGGCATTATTGACAAGGATGTCAATTCGGCCGAATTCATTCACGGTCTTGTCCATCAAGTTGTCCACCTGTTCCTTTTCTATAATGTCGGTCTGGACAACCATTGAACGTCTGCCCAGGGCTTCCACCTCAGCAGCAGCCTTTTCAATGACTTCGAGCCTGCGGCTGGCCACCACCACGTGGGCCCCCGCCTTGGCGAACTCAAGAGCAATACCTTTTCCAATTCCGGTACCACCACCCGTTACAATAGCAATTTTGTCAGTTAAATCGAATGCGCTCAATTCAGTCTCCTTTCTTCAATTATTGGTCCAAAATTCATCCATAGAACTCTCTTTTTAGTGTGAAAGTATAGGGAGATTGCCATCACATGTCAATATCAAACAGTGTTCATCCATCATTCCCCTTGAAGCCAAGGATATTGACCTTCATTGGTGATAATCCCTTCGGCTATCAGATCGCCGATCTCATCGTCGCTCATCCCTAAGCACTCTTTGAAGATCTGCTCATTGTGTTCACCCAAGATTGGAGCAGGTTTACTTAGTTTCCCTGGTGTCTTTGAAAGTTTCGTGGTCAGGCCATCGTATTTATGGGGGCCTATTCCCGCATGATTGAGCTCAACGAAGAATTTCCAATGTTTGAGTTGAGGATCTTCGTAAAGACCCGATGGTGGATGGACAACCCCTGCGGGAATACCTGTGTCCTGCATTAAGTTCATCACCTCTTCCGGAGTGTGCTCCTTTGTCCAATCAGCTATAAGACTTTCAAGATCGTCCTCATGTTGTTTTCGGCCAAGGAGTGTCTGGAACATTGGGGCCTTAGTCCATTCAGGATTCTCAAGTACATCACAAAGGGCTTTCCATTCCTCATCTGTGAATACGGCAATGCAGACCCAGGTCTCTTCCTCTTTGCAGGGGAAAACACCATGAGGTGCGGCGTAATCATGACGATTTCCCTTTCGGCAAATCTCCCTCCCTGTTAGGATGTAATCAATAAGCGCAGGGGCTAGAAACTGCTGCCCGCATTCATACTGGGATAGATCGAGAAACTGGCCTTTACCTGTTTTCCTTCGCCAATCGAGGGCGGCTACCAGAGCACAGGCACCGTAGAAAGGTGAGATGAAGTCTGTATAGGCACCATAAGGGACAGCCGGAAGTCTGTCTGGCCAACCGGTAATATGGGCATAACCGCCTAGGGCAGCTGCCATCATTCCGTACCCTGAAAACATGCGATGTGGCCCGAAATGTCCTTGTTGGCAAGCGCTGTAATAAATAATATCGGGTCTTATCTTTTTTACGTTCTCCCAGTCAAGTCCCCATTTCTCCATAGCCTTGGGGGCATAGCTCTCGGCCATGATATCGGGCCTCCACTCCACTAGAAACCGCTTGACTATATTGATCCCTTTCTCTGTATTTAAATCCAGGGTTATCCCATATTTGGAGGTGTTATAATTGGCCATGAATGCTGCTTTGTTGGGATCGGGTACGCCACCCTTAAAAGGCGGTGACACTCTTAGTGTCTCAGGTTTGGTATGGGATTCCACATGAATGACAAAAGCACCGTGATCGGCGAGATTCTTGATGGTGATGGGTCCGACTCCAACCCAGGTAAAATCAAGGATCTTTATACCTTTAAATATCTTCTTCCCCATCGCTTTTCCCCTTTACTTAAATAACACCACTAGCCTTTAGTATGATTAATTCCTCTTTTAAAAAACCCAACTCTCCCATATAGATCTCCTCATTATGTTCGCCAATAAGGGGGGCCCGCCCCTGAGGCTTCCAGGGAGTCTCACTCTGTATAATCGGCCAGCCGGGATAGGTAATGGTCCTTCCAAGCTCCGGATGCTCCACCTCCTCCCAGAATTCCCTGAATCTGAGTTGGGGATCCTCCCACACGCTCTTGGGAGAGCCGATGGGAACAAGCCAGTGGCCTCTTTTCAATGCTTCTTCATAGAGTTCTATCTTGGTATGGGCCATCAGAAATGGGCGCACCGCCTCCTCGAGACGATCAATTCTTTCCTGGCTGATATTGGAGTAATCATAATCCTTCTCCCAATCGTAATCCTTCATCCAATCAACACCATACCCCCAGTCTTCCATCCATTGGGTTAATATACGCATTCTGGGGGCTCCTGCTTCGCCGCCCATCATGCCGCAATAGACGTGACCATCCTTGCACTCGAACGTGGTTCGAAGGTTAACAGTTTCTATAGTCCCGTCAGCCTGGGGCAGCTCCATTCGTCTTATTGCGCCTCCCCGAGTGGTGTTAATACCGCTGATGTCCCAGGTAACATTGGCATTCATATTGGTCCAGACCACTCCGCATTGAGCTGAGGATTCAACATGCTGCCCTTCACCGGCCAGTTCGCGATAGTAGTGGGCGTTCATGGCACCCATGGCCCCGTGGAGACCTGCGAACTGCCAAGCATGGGGATAGGATATCTGGACTGGTGGGCGGTCGTCGTCACCTGCCATGAAGGTTTGACCACCCAAGGACATTAAAACCATATCCGGAGCTTTATAATGAGCATAAGGGCCTGTGGTACCGAAGGCGGTACAGGAGACAAGAATAACTCGTGGATTAATTTTTTCCAGCTCTTCGTATCCCAGGCCCAAATCGTCTAAATATCCAGGCGCAAAAGACTCAATAACGAAATCCGCCTGGGTGACCATTCTTCGAAAAATTTCTCTTCCATCATAGGATTCGATGTTTAATGTAACCCCCCTTTTATTCATATTATAGGCCCACCACCATAGACTCTTGTTAGGATCAGGTATATCATCATAAAAAGGTCCCACGTTCCGGGCCGGGTCTCCTCCGGGTCTTTCAATCTGTACGACATCGCATCCTAGATCGCCGAGAATCTTACCGCAAATGTGAGCCCTTCCTTCGCAGAGATCTAACACCCGATGTTTATTACTTAGAAGTGTTTTTTGTTTACTCATAAAACCCCCTCCTGACGGTTTAGATGTGAAAAGACTGGTATGGGAGAAAATGGTAAGTAAAAATTGATTATTGCGCAAGAGGGGGGAAAATAGATGATCAGGATACTCACCGGCTCACTTCGGTTTTTGAGCAGTCATCATAGTAAGCAGACCAGGCGCAAATTCACTGACCTTGCAGTTTATAAAGCCGGCCTCCTCCAGAAAATCGCAGGTCTCGGATATGGTGCGGGTTTCACCTCGACCGCCAAGAATGCTTTCATCAAGGTACCATAGTGCCGTTTGAAGAGGGCCACTTCGGTCGTCATATATTGCCTCTCCCAATACGATCATCGCCCCACCCTTTTCCATAACGTCAAATGCCTTGCGGAAGATTGCCTTTAGGCCGGAGTTGCTGAAATTAGGCAAATTACTTGACAGAAGCATGACATCTGCGCCGGTTGGGAAATCAACCTCCAGCAGGTCTCCGGGGTGGGTGGTTATGCGATCCGAGAGACCGGCCTCAGCAATAAACTCCTCAGCAGATGTGCAAATGGTGGGATAGTCAATAACAACAGCCTTTATCTTGGGATATTTCGAAGCAATGGCGATACAGTAGGCTCCCGAACCCCCTCCCAGGTCAAGAAGCAGCGAATAGGGAGAAAAATCAAAGAGTCGGGCCAATCTGTAGCCTCCCCCTATACCAACATTGTAGGTGCTTTTGTTAAGGCGGCGGGCAGCCTCCAAATCCTTCCAGGGCTCTTCATAGACTCCTGTTGATACGGGTGGCTTGTCACCCTTGAGAATGGGGGCAATATCTGACCACAGACTGAAATACTCTTCCTCCTCGCTCCCCAGCCATGGGCCAAGGTAGCTCTTTTCTCCTTTGACCAGGTATCTCTCCACATCCGGCGCATTATGATACAATCCATCCTTAAACTCCAGCAGTCCTATGGATGAACACACATCGGCTAACTTCTGGGCATTCTGGTGGCTAAGTCCTGTCTCCTTCGCAATTTGAGAGATCTCTCTTGCACCATGAGAAATGACTGTGAATAGATCGAGCTTGATACCCGCTTTTAGCGCTCCTGCATGCTTATAAGCACGCGCCAAATTCTGAAGACGCAGTGAACCATCGGATTGACTCATTTCAGACCTCCTGTGATCTTAAACAACGTTTCTCTTAACTTCATTAGTTGATGGAGAACTTATAATTTTATAGAATGATTCATTACTGTCCAAAATATTTGAAAATCAGATTATTATAGCGAATACAAGGCATCCACCACCACGTCATGCCCGCGAAAGCGGGCATCCAGAAGACATGGGTTTGAGTTCCAGAGCCTGGATTCCTGCTTTCGAAAAAATGACAAAATCAGGTTATCTGGTCACCGGAGTACCCTATGCCCTATCATTATTGGCTTTTGAAATCCAAACAATTCGTTTTTAGACAAGAGTGAGAATGAGTATAGGAAAGTGATATCTATATGTCAATGTATCCTGTCTTCTGGTGGGGATAGGATATTTGGTTCAACACAGGATCATGAGGTGATCTGATTTCACAAATCACTCAAATCTTAAGAAGGTGGTGTCCCCTTGGGGACGCGAGAAAATAAATAAAAACGGGAGGTTATAACTTCCCGTTTTTTCTTTGTGTTAAAATCTGAGTGAATTTCATGCGAAGTTTTTCAAATTATCTTTATTACTAAGCCGGGGCATTGATTCAATGTTGCAAAAGGGAGAAAAAGCGTTTATCATAGTCTTACTTTAGTCTTACTAAAAATGAGGAGGTGCTTATGCAAAAGACACGGCTCTCAAACAAAGGCCAAATCGTTATCCCGAAAGCGGTTCGTGCACTCCATGGGTGGAAGGCGGGGCTTGAGTTTGTTATTGAAAGTGTTGGTGACCACATCACGCTCAATCCGATTAAACCGTATAAAGAGACAAAAATCGAGGAAGTGATGGGTTGTATTGGTTATGAAGGCCCCAAGAAATCTTTGCAGGATATGGAGGCAGCGATAGCAAAAGGAGCGAAGGAGAACGTATGATTGCCGTTGATACAAGCCTTCTGGTCAGATTACTGACAAAAGATGATCCTAGTCAGGCAAAACGTGCGGCGAAAATAATGAAGAGCGATGATATCTTTATTCCCAAAACCGTCATGTTGGAAACGGAATGGGTCTTACGGCATGCCTACGGAATTGACAAAGGCGCTATTACGAAAGGTTTCCAGAAAATGATGGGGCTTCCGAATGTAAGTGTTGAAGATCAGCAAACTATATTTCAGGCCATCTCATGGTATGAATCCGGCCTTGATTTTGCTGATTCACTACATTTGGGCTCCAGCATGAAAGCTGATAAATTCGTAACATTTGACAATGCTTTTATCAAAAAAGCTCGAAAATTAATTTCAATTGACATCACTCTGCCTTAGCTTGAGAAAATCCATATAGTCAAGGCTTACAAGCTGGGCAAGGAAACGCTCTATCTAAATGTCAAACTGTATGATCTGCTGTCGAAATGACATGTCGATTTTTTTTCATTTATGGACACGTTTTTATACATAGCGACATTAATCAGAGCATACCTCGTCATTCCCCTGTTTTCACAGGGGCAGGCTCTGCGAAGCTTGTGCCGGACTCGATCCGGTAGCAGGAATCCAGAAGAAACCTGGATTCCGGGTCAAGCCCGGAATGACAGACTGCATAAAACTTATGTCGTTATGTATAGAATATATCCATGACATGGACATTTTTTCAGAACAACCCTGTCGAAATATACATGCCGTTCAATAGCAAATAAAGGGGGGGGGGAAAATCCTCTAACAATATGGCAAAAAAAGCGAAAACCAAATCAAAGGGCATCGTCTCTTGGCCGGCGACCGAACGCCCCCGTGAAAAACTGCTTCATTCAGGCCCGGAAGGGAGATCGCATGGAGACTTAAGTCCAAAAACGAGTTTACATAAGTCTAAGATTTACTTATAATTTTCAAATGTTTCCGTGCCATGGAGATGTCCGTGTGTTAAATTGGACTTTTGACTATTTCTTTTACAGGCTTGATCCGTAGCCTCATTGACCGCACCATACAACAGGAGCCATAATGTCCCTGTCCATAGATAAGCCCAAGCTCGATAACCTGGCCAACGAGATCTGGAAATCCGCAGAGCGCCTGCGGGGTAAATTCAAGGCTTACGAATACCAGAACGTGGTGCTGCCAATCATCGTCATCCGGAGGCTGGAGTGCGTGCTGCTCAAGTGGCGTGATGAGAAAAAAGTCGAGATTTGCGCCAAACAGCCCAAGCGCGGCGAGAAAGAAATTGATGCCCTGGTGAAGAAGCTGGAGCAGAACCCTCAGCAGTCGGCCTTTTCAAATAAGACAGACTGGACCTTGCGCAAGGTCTTTGAAGAGGATCACACCCTGATCGAAGAGAACTTTCGGGCCTATATCAATGGTTTCTCGAAAAACGTGGATGATATCATCGAGAATTTCAACTACCGCGCCATTATTGGCCAGATGGTGAAAAACAACCGGATGGCGCCCATCCTCAATCAATACAAGGAGCTTGACCTTGGACCGGACCAGCTCTCCAACCTTGAGATGGGCTATGTCTACGAAGAGCTGTTGAGGCGATTCTCGGAACAGAGCGGCGAGGAGGCCGGGGAGCACTTCACGCCGCGCGAGGTGATCCGACTGATGGTTGAGCTGCTGGAAATCCCCATCCCGAAAAAACACCTCTCCATCTATGACCCGGCATGCGGCACCGGCGGCATGCTCTCCGTGGCCAAGGAACATCTGCTCGACCGCGCTGAAACGCCCAAAGCAAAAGCCCGCGTGGAGCAGTTTGTCACCGTCCACGGCCAGGAGATGTCTCCCACCAACTACGCCATCTGCCAGGCCGATCTCCTCATCAAGAGCGACCGGCAGGCAAAGGTCTTTCTGGGCAACTCCCTCATCCCCCACGATCCCCAGAGCAGGGAGCCTGGGGACCAGCTTCCCGAAGGGAAATTCCGCTTCGATTTCATGCTCAGCAACCCGCCCTTCGGCGTCACCTGGGGCGGCAAGGACGGTTACGAGACCGAGGCCAGGAAGCTCAAGAAGACTCGCTACCAGGCCGGGATGCCGCGCACAAACGACGGGGCCCTGCTCTTTTTGCAGACCATGCTCGCCAAGATGCAGCCGCCCGAAAAGGGGGGCAGCCGCATCGCCATTATCTTCAACGGTTCACCCCTTTCAAACGGCGACTGCGGCTCCGGCGAGAGCGAAATCCGGCGCTGGATTCTGGAAAACGACTGGCTGGATGTCATCGTGATGCTGCCCGACCAGCTCTTTTACAATACCGGTATCTACACCTACATCTGGCTGCTGAGAAACGAAAAGCCCGAAAGCCATCGCGGCCGCGTAATGCTCATTGACGCCCGAAAACAGTTCGAAAAAGAGCCCAAATCCTTCGGCAACAAACGCCACCGCAGCACCGACGCCCATCGGGAGTGGATCGCCGCACGTTACCGAAACGGCTGGGAGGATGGCTACGGGGACGATGACGTGACGCTGTTTGCGACCACCGACTTCGCCTTCCACAAGGTCAGCGTGGTCTTCTGGCAGACCGACGAGAACGACCGGCCCGCCATGGTCACCGAGCGCTACGAAAAGGCCTTCACCGCCGCAAACATCAAAAAAGAGCAGGATTTTTACGCCAGCGACCTGTCTTTTAAAATCCGGCTGACCTGCTCCCCTCGCCCTCAGGGAGAGGGGCCGGGGGTGAGGGATGACCAATGCCGCACATCCATGTTCAATTTCACCCTCGGGCCGCAGGACAGTTTCCCAAAAGTCTTCGAGCAGGCCGTGAAAAAGGCTTTTAAACGGGAACTCACCGAACTCACAAAAGACATCACCGATATCAAGACGAAGAACAAGGCCGTCAAACGCTTCATCGGCTCGCTTTCAACCGAAGTGGAATGGACCCACCGCCATTACGTGAAGGACGATGAATACATCCCTTACGGCGAGGACATCGAGACCTTTTTGAATCGCGAAATCGCGAAACCCATCATCCGCTGGACAGACAGCCCCCAGCTCGGCTACGAGATTCTGCCGAACAAATATTTCTACCGCTACCAGCCGCCCACCCCGGCCAATGAGCTGCTGGCGGAATTCTGGAGGCTGGAGAAGGAGGCGGAGAAGTTGTTAATGGGGCTTACTGATTATTAAACCAGCAATTAAACGGCTATCACCGTCATGCCGGACTTGATCCGGCATCCAGTACCTCCCGGATTCCGGCTTTCGCCGGAATGACGACCTTTGGGTATTCATTTGGCCGAGTAATAGTAAGTAACGAGAGCACACATGATACAAGACAACAATATCCAACAGCCGGAATTGGCCTGGCCGACTGATCGTGTGAAAGATATTGCTCTGAAGATCGGCAGTGGGGTCACGCCAACCGGGGGCGCGGCATCCTACAACGAGAGCGGAGTTCCACTTTTGCGAAGCCAAAATGTCCATTTCGACGGATTGCATCTTGATGATGTTGCTTTTATCGCCGATGAGACTCATGCGGATATGTCGAGCAGCCAAGTTCATGAACATGACGTTCTGCTCAACATTACAGGCGCATCAATTGGTCGTTGCACGTTTGTTCCTGAAGGTTTCGGAGAGGCCAATGTCAATCAGCACGTTTGCATTGTTCGCTCGTCAGGACGAACAAGCCATAAATTTCTCGCTTACTTCTTGTCCTCACCTTGGGGGCAGGACCAAATACTTTCGAGTTTTACTGGGGCTTCACGACAAGGTCTCAGCTTCAAGGAACTCGGTTCTATTCGTTTACCACTCCCATCACTGGCAGAACAGGAGCGGATCGCGACCTATCTGGATGCAAGCTGTGCTGCCCTGGATGCGGCCATGGCGGCCAAACGCCGCCAGCTTGACACTTTAGAATCTTTGTGGAAAACCACTACCCTCCAGGTTTTATCTGAAGGGCTTCGCCCGGATGTGCCACTAAAGGATTCTGGCATAGAGTCGATCGGGATGATCCCGAGCCACTGGCAAGTAAAGCAGTTGAGATATGCAGGCGAGGTCAATTATGGCAAGACACTTCAGCTTGAGAAAGGGCAGACCGTCGGAGATGGCGTTCGTATTCTTACTGTCAGAAATATTACTATAGATGGGCAATTTAATCTTGAAGATGAGTTTTATATTCCCCCTGATGAACTATCGACATCAGATTACCTACAGAGCGGTGATTTGCTTTTCAATTGGCGGAATGGGAGCCAATACCACATCGGAAAAACTGCATTTTTCGACCTCAAGGGTGAATTCACCCACGTCTCATTTCTGCTACGAATTCGTTGTCAGAGGGAATTATTCCCGTTCTTTCTCAGAAGCTATCTTTTCGTCTTAAAGAACTCGGGCTTTTTTTCTGGTGCAAAGGATAAGGTCAACAAGACGTTTAATTCTACAGAATTAAATAGATTACGGGTTTTAGTACCTCCCATGGAGGAGCAAAAGGAGATTAGCCTCGTAATCGAAAAAAAATATCAAGAATTCAAAGATCTGCGAAACAATATCGCAACCCAAATCACCACCCTCCTCGCTTACCGCAAATCCCTGATCCACGAATGCATCACCGGGCAGCGGCGAATCACCGAAGCGGATGTGGCCAGGGTAGAAAAGAAAGAGCCTGATGAATGGAGATCGAAATAACCATGAATACGCCAAACACTCCGGAACTCGACTATATCACGGTCAAAGGTTTTAAAAGCATCGCTTCGGTGGAAAAACTGGCGCTTGGACCCATCAATTTGATCATCGGACCCAACGGGTCTGGCAAGTCCAACTTCATCGGCGTGTTTTCTTTTTTGCATGAGATCAGGGAAGGCCGTCTCAATGATTACGTGCGCAAGGCCGGAGGAGCAGAGCAACTGCTGCACTTCGGCTCAAAAATGACAAATGAGATACTAATCCGAATTTCTTTCCGCCAGGAGGTAAACAAGTATGATTTGATACTCAAACCAACGACGGATGACAGCCTTTACCCTGCGAACGAGTGGGTCTATTTGGGGGATCAAAAACATGCTCATCCCCTTAGCCTGTCACTCAGTCCCCGGGAAAACGGCAAAGAAGCCGGGATCAGCGATCCCAAGGCCGAAAGAATAGCGAGCTGGGTGCGGCTTCGCCTGGGAAGATGGCGCCTTTATCATGTCCATGATACCAGCGACACTTCACCTCTGAGAAAGACGGTCAAGCTGAATGACAATGCTTTTCTACGACCCGAAGGCTCTAACCTGCCGGCTTTTTTATATCTTATGCTAAAGAAGCATCCTGTAGAATACAGCCTGATCCGTCGCACCATCCAGAGAGTTGCGCCCTTTTTCGATGACTTTCAACTCAACCCGGACCCGCTGAATGAAGAGGCGATTCGCCTGGCATGGAAACACAAGATTTCCGACCAGTATTTCGGCGTATCCAGCCTATCGGATGGTACCCTTCGCTTTATTGCTTTGGCGACGCTGTTTCTCCAACCCGAGGCATACCGCCCGTCCGTTATCCTGGTGGATGAACCGGAATTGGGCCTTCATCCCCATGCGATCACGCTTCTGGCTTCGCTGGTAAAGCAGGTCTCCCAAAAGACCCAGGTGATTCTATCAACGCAGTCGTCGCTTTTGCTCGATCATTTTCAGCCGGAGGATGTGCTCGTGGCGGACCGTGTGGAGGGCCGAACGCAGTTTACGCGACTGGATTCAGCCAGGCTGTCTGCTTGGCTTGAAGATTACAGCCTCGGGCAGCTCTGGGAGAAGAACGAATTGGGCGGACGCCCGGGAAGGGAGTGAGCCCATGGCCAGACTGCTGATTCATGTGGAAGGGCAAACCGAGGAGACCTTTGTAAACGAGATCCTCGGCCCGCATCTATACAGACAGTATACCAGGGTGGGCGCACGTCTTATGGGTAATGCTCGCCAGCGGGACCGCCGTGGCGGCATAAGGGGTTGGAGCGCCGTGTGCGGCGACATCATCAGACATCTAAAGGAAGATGCCGGTTGCCTGGTGACCACCATGGTCGACTATTACGGCCTGCCGCAAACCGGGAACAGGGCATGGCCCGGCCGTGATGCGGCAGGCTTGTTGCCCTTTGCCCAAAAGGCTTACACAGTGGAAAGCGCGCTTTCCGGCGATATTTGCCGGGAAATGGGTGCGGGATTTAATCCTGATCGTTTCATCCCTTTTGTGATGATGCATGAATTCGAGGGGTTGCTCTTCAGCGACTGTGAACGATTCAGCCGGGGCATCGGCCGGCCTGATCTGGCGGATGCGTTTCAAGCGGTTAGGGATGAGTTTGCCTCTCCCGAAGAGATCGACGACTCCCCGGTCACGGCTCCCTCCAAACGTGTGGAGCAATTGGTGCAAGTTTACGAAAAGCCGCTATTGGGGACCCTGGCGGCTCTTGAAATCGGTCTAGATGCCATACGCCGGGAGTGTCCGCATTTTCGCGAGTGGTTATCCAGCTTGGAGGTATGGCCGCAAGACCGGAACTGAGAGGTTTGGAGCTTCTGTACGCATAGTCTTTGTGAGCAGGAATTGATGGTAGAAATAAGGGCAATATTACTCCGACAACTAAATACCTCAAAGTCGTCATTCCGGCGAAAGCCGGAATCCAGGCGGGCACTGGATGCCGGATCAAGTCCGGCATGACGGAGTTAGCCTGTTTAATCGCCGGGTTAATATGCTCTGATGAATGATTGAAAAGGATGAATCATGGCCCGCAAGAAAGCCCCCGAGATCACCTTTCAGGAACATATCGCGGCGTATCTGATTCGTGAACACCGCTATCCTGTGATCGAACAGGACGAGATCACGGATACATCGCACTGGGTGTACGCCTGATATTACGTCTCATAATTTGAAAAACCTCATAATGAAATCTAGACCTATATGAGAACCCGAAATGAAAACCAGAACTCCTATTATTCCTGCTTCAAAGCGTTTTGTTGTG
>Ga0180009_10001068_pt1 | contig 34449 bp, 42 predicted proteins | sample OS_PC_MetaG_FD_123537 | JGI IMG/M metagenome (GOLD analysis project Ga0180009, IMG submission 123537) | Groundwater microbial communities from the Aspo Hard Rock Laboratory (HRL) deep subsurface site, Sweden - OS_PC_MetaG | ecosystem: Environmental > Aquatic > Deep subsurface > Groundwater... | reverse complement strand
TATTGTAAGTTAAATCGATTTTTCAATTTCATATCACCCTACAAAGGATTCTATATTGTAATATATGTTTTCAACAATCTAACTTCGTCCCAAAATAAAAAAATATTGGGCTCCAAACGGCAGGAATCCCAAGTATGGTTCGATGCCTCTCAGGAATTTCAGGAATCTTGGGAAAAAAACGATATAACATTTATGTATGACCTTCAATCCACACCTTTCAACCATTTTTTTAAAAGGCTCAGGCCAGACCATTTGAGCATCTGCATCATATGGGCAGTTCTTCACTACTCGCCGACTCAAGGGATTGAGCGGATTATGTTCAAATACGACAATCTTCCCCTCCGGTTTCATAATGCTTTTTAGTTTCGATAAAATGCTGGTCCGTTCTTGTGGAAGAATATGATGAAAAACATTCGCAACGATAATTATATGCTGCGATTCTGATGTGGGTAAATGTTCAATAAATCGAAGATTACCTATATCTATTTTTCGTTCTCTTGCCTCCTTCAACGATTCAAAGGAGATATCATATCCTGTTACTTTAGATTTTGGAAAAGATTCAGCTAGTAGCCTGGTTAATCGTCCTAACCCACATCCAAAATCTAAAATATTCAAAGCCTCGTCTCCACCTATTACCCACTGTTTTAAACAATTGAGTTTGTATTTATCGAAATATTCTTCCCGTTCTCCGGAAATCTTAATGCTGGCATTCAAAAACTGACTGTAGTTATGCGAAAACTTATTAAAATCAATAATCGTCATCTTGAATCATTTATTTCTTAGAATTGATATTTTAAATTTTTCTTTCTTTTCCATTATAGTCATCTCTGGGTTCTTCTTTTGATTCAGAAGAAACATTAATACCCAAATATCGGTTGCAAATTTTTTTAGGCAGGTTCATCGTTCGAGTGACTACGTATAAGGGTCGTGTTTTTGATTCTTTAAAAATGCGAATGATGTATTCCCCCAGCAGGCTCATAACCAAAAGCTGAATACCGCTTAAAAATGAAAGAGCCATCATTATAGTAGCAAAACCTTTGGGACGAGTTTCCCAAGAACAGATTGCCCATATCACCAGAAAAATCGCATAGGCAAGCGATAATATAACTAACAACAAACCGATCAACATGCCTAACCTGAGCGGCATCTCTGAAAAGGAAATCATCCCATCAAGCGCCAACAGAAAAAGTTTTCGATAAGTGTATTTGGCAGTACCTGCTCGTCGGCGTTGCCGTTCGTAACGAAAAGGGACCTGCTGGAATCCAACCCATGCGCGTAAACCTCTTAAATATCTTGACCTGTCCGGTATTTTAGTCAGTACTTTTACTACCTTTTTATCCATTACACAGCAATCCCCAGAATCTAAAGGGATTTTTATATCTGCTGACCATTTTAGCAACCGGTAATAAGCAGAGTATAAAAATCGTTTTAAATAGGACTCCTTGCGGTTCTGACGCACGGCGTAAACAACGTCTGCCCCATTTTCCCATAATTCAAGCATTTCAGGGATCATCTCAGGAGGATCTTGTAAATCTCCATCTATGATGGCCACGACATCACCAGAGGAGAAATCAATGCCAGCAGTAATTGCCTCCTGTTGACCAAAATTTCGGGAAAGTTGAACTATTTTAATCCGAGAGTCTTTAACTGCCGCTCCATTTAGTAATTGCAATGTCTGGTCATTGGAACCATCATCTATAAAAATAATCTCCCAATGATAGACTGAATGAATTGTACACAGAGATAATATACGGCTCAAAAGCTCATCAATAACTTGCTCCTCATTATAAACTGGAATGATGACGGAGACGAGTGTTCGTTTTTGCCGATTATCTTGATCTTTCTCCATCTATTATTGAGCTACTCCTTTTTTTTCTTGAATCTCGCATAAACTTCTTAAGAAATGTTTTTCTTCTTTCCCATATCATAATTATTTACAGCCAAGTAAAAAATGGTAAGTTATTCTATAAATTACCTTCTATATTGTCAAGAATACCAAGTTGATATATAAAATCTAATAACAAACGTAAATATAATTGGTTGATATGGACAACCTGTTATATACCGTGGACTCAATGTATAATTCGGTAAAAATAGGATAATGTTAATACCTCTGAATAAAAAAGATATTCTATATATCTCCTTATTGGGAGTATATTGTGCTTTTCTTTTCAGAGATATCATTATTGGGGGTCACCTCCTCTCAGGTCCTGACTTTATCTCTTTCTACTTAGGCATGAAGCAATTTTTGTACGATGAAATAACAATACACCACACTATTCCATATTGGAACCCTTACATTTTCGGCGGACTCCCATTTTTAGCACATTTTGAATCGACTATTTTTTATCCTCTTGGCGCCCTCTTCTGGGTTCTACCGCCTGAAAAAGCTTACGGGTACACTATGTTCATTCATATGCTTTTTGCAGGTCTTTTCATGTATATTTTAGCCAGAGATTTTTTCGTTAGCAGGCTGGGAAGTCTTGTTGCTGGTGCAGTCTTTATTTCCAATGGTTTCATTATGGCCATGTTGAATGATGGGCAAATGTGTCGAGTGCAAAGTTACCCTTGGATTCCTTTGATTATCTATGTTCTGAATAATGCGTTAAAGTCGAATACATTCTACTTTGGCGGGACAATTGCTGGTCTCCTTTGGGGTATACAAATTTTATCTGGCGCTCCCCAAGATGCTTTTTATACATTCATTTCGGCAGTTCTATTCTTAGGAATAAACGTCAAATATAACTTTAAAAAATTTTTTAATTACAATCTGAAGATATTTGCCATAGCCGTTCTTCTGTTCTTTTTTGGAGCTGGCGTTTCTGCCATTCAGATCATTCCAGCTTTTGAGTTCATAGGCCACTCAGTTCGATCAGCACTAGATAGCTATGACTTGGTAACAATGGGATCATATCCACCTGAGGGAATTATCACAACAATTATGCCACATTTTTTTGGGAGTTACATAAAAGACAATTTTTGGGTTTCGGGTATCCCTTGGAGTGTACCATCATATAATTTATATGTAGGTATCCCAACAATAATTTTGGCTTTTTTCATAATTTATCGCAACCCAGAAAATAAAAAAATAATTATCTTTACAGTAAGTCTCGCGATTGTTGCCTTTATTTTAGCATTAGGATCACACACACCCGTTTACAAATTAATTTCTCTACTTCCAGGATTTAATAGAATAAGAGCACCGGCCAAGATTATTGTACTATGGGTATTTGCCATGGGGTTATTGGCAGGGAAAGGAATAGACAATCTTTTTAATCATAGCAGGGTCTCCCTTATGAAACGCACAGGATTGTGTTTGTGTTTTGTTATATCATTTGTAGTATTGGAGGTTCTGTTGCACGTTGAAAGATCAAGTGCGTTAAAGATTCTTTCACCCTTCATCCTTGATGAAGCTATCCCTGACAAAATGGGGGAGGCAATAAATATCATTTGTAATGAGTTTTACCGCTCTACTTCTCTTAGCATTCTTACTATTTTACCAATCCTACTCTGGATTCGTGGCGTTATGAGACCTAAGCTTTCCGCTGTTTTTATCTGTATCATTCTATTGGTAGATTTGGCACACGTAAATGTAGGTGCTATACAGCACGATGATAAGATCTATTTATCAATCAAAAAGATTAAACACGAACTCAACGTTAACCTGGGAAAAGACAAGAGCATTTACCGCGTCGGTAGTTATAAATCTGGCTTACAACCAAATATTGAAATGTACCTTGGTTACCAAACTGTTGGCGGATATACACCTTTTTTTCTTCACCGATATTATGAATATATCAACCACTACAAATATTACAAAAGCCAGATTCCCAAAGGATGGGTGGTCTTCTTCTATGAGACCAATGAAAACAGCGAGCTTATGGATCTCCTTAATGTCAAATATGAGATTTCTCACACGCTGGGGGAAATTAGGCTTCGGAAAACATATCTTCCTCGAGCCTTTATAGTATCAGATTATAAAATCCTTAAAAAGGAAGAGATATTGGATTATTTAATCAGGTCTGAATATAATCCGACTCGAACAGTGTTATTTGAAAATGATGATTTTCGACCTTATTTTCACCAATATCCACTGCCAAAACAGAGGCTAACAGGCCAAGCCAAAATTATCTCTTATCGCCCGGACTCCATAGTTATTTCAACCGATTCTTCTGGGCCAGGATTTCTATTCTTAAGCGAAATCTTCTATCCCGGTTGGCATGCCTTTATCGATGAAAAACCTACTCAGATTTTACGTGGAAATTATCTCTTCAGAGTGATTGAACTTCCAAAAGGTCGTCATATGGTTCATTTAGTATTTGATCCATTATCCATAAAGATTGGTATTGGTATAACCATATTTACTCTGTTAATGCTTTTAATTATTCTAATTTACCACTTTAGAAAAAACCTTCCTTTCTTCGGGCATGTCTGAACCTTTTAGCATTCCTTTTCATAAGAGATTTGAAGAATGACCATCTTTCCTCTCTCGTAGGATAAAACATAGAGACCCAGCTAAGGTCAATATAGTGATCAACAACCCAACACGAAAAGACCAGGACACAAAATATAGGTGCACTTCATGATCTCCCTTCTCCAATGGAATAACGCGAAAAAGGTAATTACCTGGAAGAATTGGCACCTCTTCCCCATCCACCTTCGCCTTCCACCCCGGATAATATATTTCACTTAATACAAGATATCCGGGTTGATCAACTGTAGTCTTGATGCGGATCTTCTCATTTTCATATTCAATGACAGAAAATGAACCTATATACTTCTCACCCTTGAATCTATCTATCAATTGGTGTGGATATTCACTCTCTAGCACAACCATTTTGCTGGGATTGAAGTTTTTTCCCTTCATGAATGAAAGGATCTCATCACTGGAGCTGATCACCTTTTTATTAACAAAAGTCGCATATGGAATGGATCTCTCAATTGAATCAATTTGATTCCTCTTCACGACCTGTGTCACATTAAGCATCTGCATTAGCTTCACTCCGGGCTCTTGGACCCAACTAAGGTTCACTACATGGTTCTCGCGGAGTCGATTTTGACTCGCCTGGATAAAGTAGACATATCTTTTGAGAATCAAAGGATCATAACCCAAGACAGAGGGAAATCTATGGGTCAGTCCATCATTGGGTTTAAATTGTTGAGTCAGGGTCACTACCCTCCCCTGTGAGGGATTCCGATTCAGTTGATTGATTATGTGTTGTTTGTCAGGGTGGACGACAAACTCATATGATTTTATGAACTGTATACTGAATAGACCCAAGTCCAACATCAGAATAGCAATAACAATTGCTCCGAAAAGCCTATGACCCACTGACTTGTTTTTCTTCATCAAAAAGAGCAAGGCAGAGGCGAAAAACAACAACCCAGCTCTATCCACCCCAGTTCTCATCCTGCCATACAGATTATCGAAGTTCACATGTCTGATGGGACCTTCAGCAAAGTATTTAAACAGGTTTGAAAAAAAATAATAATGGAGATGATGGAGGCTCACAAGAAAAAATAACAATATAATCCCAACCGACGTGAGAAAAACCACAAATCCTTTAGTCAACAATAGATCTTCTTCAGACCAACGTGTCAGGCCCATTCCAGATATCACAGACATTCCAAATACATATAAAAAAATAATCTGTGCCGGTATTCGAAAACTGTTGAAACCGGGGAGTTTATAAATAACAGGATACAAAGGATTGAATTTTCCTAATGCAAGGAAAAGAGAGACAATGACAAGGATTATAAAAAAGAATCGTACTAGGCTTAAGGAGTTATCTCTGGTCTTAAAAAAAATGAGAAAGAAAGGTATGATCCCCACATACCCACATGTTTCCCAAAAATGGGTCCCTTCGAGGCTCCGCCAATATGTTCCATCCACCACATTTCCAAAAATATCCGGGATTAAAAAAGATAGAAGCTCTTTAGGATGCAAGGAGTCATGTGTAGCAAAGGCGTAATTAACACCTCCAGCCCGGGTTGAGAGATTTATGAATTCCCATGTTGGAAGAATTTGAATTGCAGAGAGAGCACCGCCTGTACATATTGCCACACCCAGTCCAATTACTAACTTCAATGCATATTTGAATGAGCGATCCTTAAGAAAAAGAACTCCATGGAAAAGGCCAAATGCCAGTATCCCCAGAATCGTATAAAAAGCGATTTGCGGAAACCCGCCCAGAATCTGCACACCGAGCACCAATCCAGTGATAATGGCGTATTTGAACCTCATGGTCTGAACAAATCGATAAAATAAAAGAAATATGAGTGGAATCCAGATATAGTTCTGAACAAAAGATAGGTGTCCAGCATAGAGATGAGCCATGAAATAACCGTTGAAAGTGAATATAAAAGCTGAGAGAAATGCACCACTTGGCGAGACAGAGATTGTGCGCATGAAGATATACATAAAGATACTTCCGAGAATACAATGAAGGATTGTTGAGTACAGATAAGCAAATTCAGGGGGAATTAAATAGTATAAAAACCCCAGAGGATAAAACATAGATGCCTGAATGTTGGCGATGAAGGGAGTTCCCGAAAAAAGGTAGGGATTCCAGAAAGGAAGAGAACCTTCTGTCCAAAAATAGTCATAGACGAAATTTTTTATAGGATAAAAATAGAGTACAAAGTCAGAGCCAAAAAGAGATTTTTTAAAAAAAAGTATTTTACTGAAAAAAATAAGTCCGCTTAGAATCAGGAGAGCGATTAAGAGGAAATCCCAAAATTTTTGTTTATTTTCGGTCAATTTTCTCATTATCAGTCTTATCCAGTTCAAGCTTTTGAAGTATCAACAAGATAGATACACCAAATGGAAAACTAAAGTATCTTAGTAATTTTAATTCGGCTGTATACAATAAGATCAGCATCTTGTTGATCCATTCAGGAAGCGGCAAAAAGAAATCTGATCGTGCATGCTTTTTTTTGGATAAAAACAGTCTTAGTTTTCTGAACGTAAAAATCGGAAGAAAAAGGCAGGTATTGTAATAACTAGCCTTGATCACAGTACAATTCAGAGGACAAACTTTTTTAAGTATCTGCTTCCGGGTGTATCGCCGCTTGTGGTGCAAAGCTTCATCATGTGCACTCCACAGAATGTCAAAAGCCGGTACTGTAATAAGAATTTTTCCGCCTGGTTTGCATACCCGAACAGCTTCCCTTAATAGAGTTAAATCGTTGTCAAGGTGTTCAAGTACATCCAGGCATGTTATTGCTGCAAAAGTATGATTCTTAAATGGAATGGATTGATTAGCATCGGAACGGGCGATAAGTTTCAAATCCCTTCTAATTAAAAAATGGATGGCTTCAGAAGAGAGTTCCATGCCGAAGGAGGTTCCAAAGTTTTTCAAGATCTTCAGGACAATGCCGGTTCCGCATCCAATGTCCAGTATTTTGTCATTGTTGAAGCTGTTGATCGCAAGCCTTTTAAAGTTATCTCTTACCAAAAATTGTTTGCCCACAAACCACCAATAGGACTCTTCAAGATCATAGGAGATTTTGTACTCATCGTTTTCCATGTTTTATAAACTCTTTTGATGTCTAAAAGAAAAGATATGAGACATTATATGTTATTCAAATTAGCCTTCTTTATTACGACAATGGAATAAGCGTTTCAACCTCAATCCCCACCAAAATACCATAATAAATTTTATCACTACGAATGGATAAATTTATGCTTTTGAAAGTGGGGATTAAAAGAAATGTTAACGGCAGATATTAGTTTAAAATGTTCAATAGTCTTCTATTTTAAGTGATGATTTTTCATAAATTTTTTTATCTGAGGTTGATTCCCATTAAGGGCTAACGATTTTTGAAAGGCAAGGAAAGCTTCTCTCTTCTTGCCGATCTTATATAGATTAAAAGCTAGATTGTTAAAATAGATGTGATTGTTAGAATTCAACTCAATGGCCTTCCGAAAAGACTCTATGGCCTTATCATAATCCTTAAGTTTGGAATAATAATATCCCCAATTATTATGCACTCCACTCAGATCCTTATTATAGATTAGAGCCTTTTCCAATTCTGAACGTGCCTCCTCAAAAAATCCGTAGTCCGTAAGAAAGACGGCTATATCAGAATGAATCATATCGTCATTGTATCCGATTTGAGAAGCCGATCTTATGAACTTTAAACCGACATCCGACGCCCCATTCATGAAATAATATTTCCCCTTATTAAAATCAAAATAGGCAGTCACTTCCCTGTTCATATAATCTCTTTCAAAATCATCATTGAAGCTCTCTGTAGAATAATATTTCCAAACCTTATTGGCTTTATTCTTGTTAAAAAGAGCTTTTCCCCCAATCACTTGGGTAAGAATGCCGAAAGGAATAAGCGTGTACTGATCCGGCACTGATATGGAAAAAGGATTAAAAACAGCAAAATAGACGCCCTTGCCAATCTTTTCTTTAATTATCTTTTTCTCAACCGTAGATTTGAAATCCTCCCATGTCCCATAGAAACGGAATTCATCTCCACCCAGGGACCATTTGAAAAGTAGATTGTGCCGATCATACATAGCTAGATCTTCCCTCATCCGTTCGACTATCCGCTTATAAACAACAGGAAAGATATTATTATCTCCATCAAGGAACAGTGTACTTTCGTTATCTACGGTCCTGAATATATTGAGAGCGTGTTCGTATGCGCTATAGTTACGGCTCTGATCGCAAAGGCCAAAATTTAAAATAAACTGCAAACCTGGGACTATTAAGCATCCTATCTTAAGAATCTTGTTGATTTTTGGATTAATATTAGGAGAAAAGTGTGTAATTTTTAGGATTTTAGATATCCCCATGCCTGTAAGGATAGCAAGGACAATGCAGGTGGGTAGCGTAAATACAGTGATTTCAAGGGAGATAGTATTTAAAAAAATGGTATAGATAAAATCAAAAATTATAACTGACACAAAAAAAATCCTCCAGCGGATAGAGGGCCAATTCAGAAACCCCCAAATGGCTAATAGTAGAATCACCCCAAATTGAGAACCTACAATCCAAAACGCCTCTTTTACCCTAAGCAGGTATTCCGAAGGAGTCATGGTAAATACATAGCCTTTCCTATGGACCCTAGCGGTTACATGTTCTAGAAATCTATCCAACGTATTGGGATCTCCCCAGTGTATAGCAGCTCCGGCATCGGTACGGATTGGGAGATACAGGTAAATGGATAGCGCAAGAATAAAAAAGACAGACATAAATGAAAGATGCTTAAGATTGAAAAGAGCTTTCTTATCGCCAGATATAATGATGAATAAAACAGCAGGGGCTAACATAACCGTCTGCATGTGATTACCAAAACTGATTCCTGTTATGAAAACCAAGAGTACCAATTGGAATAGATACTTCTTTTCATCCCACCACAATAATAGCCTCATTAGCAGAGCTACAAAAAAGCTATGTAACGGGTAGACCTCTGCACATACTGTTTGAGACCAAAAAATTGGGACAAAAGTTAGAATAAGGGAGCCTGTTAAAGCTGATATTTTTGAAGAAGTGATTTTTAGGATAAAGGAGTATACAAGCCACACCGTGAGTACTGAAAAGAAGGTAGACATGAGGTTCATCCTGAACCCCATATTGCCAATGGGGATCAGACAAAAAAGTTTTCCTAAAAGGGCATAGAGAGGGTAGCCACTATTGTGGGGAATCCCAAGAGAGAATGCTGCTGCGATAAATTCCCCGCTGTCCCCTAAGTAGACGGTGGGACAGATAGTGCTCAGATACACCCCAAACGATATGATTATCAGGATAAAGGGAACATGCTGTTTGGAGATAAAAGAATTCATCATCGAGAGATTTTTCAGGCCTGATCGGAGGAATCAGATGATCTTTGGGATATGGACGAGTCAAATATACCTTTATATCTCTCCGCTGGCATATTGACACCATACTGGTTTTTGACTATATATAGTGGCCGCTGCTTCACCTCATCATAGATTCGTGCCAGATACTCTCCAAGCAATCCTACGGCAATGAGTTGTATACCCCCCAGGAACAACACAACAGTCACCAGTGTTGTAAATCCCGTCTGCGCGATCTCAATACCTGCGAGCCTCTTTATTACGAAAAAGCATGCTAAAGTAAAGCCCATCAAACTAATACAGACTCCAGCTACTGTCATGACTCTAAGGGGTTTGTAAGAGAAACTGAAGATGGCATCCAAGCCATATCGGATAAGTCGCCGGAAAGATTGCTTTGGCTTACCAGCGGCACGGTCCTGACGATCATAATAGACCACTCCTTGCTTGAACCCGACCCAACTCCTGAGTCCCGGGAAAAATCTGTTTTTTTCTGTCAGTCTGTTCATTTCTTGTACCACTTGCCTGTCTAAAAGACCAAAAATACCAGTGTGCGGTGGTATGGGGAAATCACTTATCCAACGGAAAATATTATGAAAAACCTCAAAACCAATTCGCCTTAATCCTTTTTCCTTACGACTGAGTCGCTGGGCCTGAACCACCTGAGCCCCTTCTCGCCAAGCATCCAATAGATCAGGTATAAGCTCTGGAGGATCCTGAAGATCACCATCCATAAAGATGACTGCATCTCCATCTGCATGGGCCAGGCCTGCTGCAATTGCTGACTGATGACCAAAATTGCGTGAAAGGTCAATAATGGCAAACCTGGAATCTCTTTTACACTGTTCCATGATAATTTCCATGGAACCGTCATAACTACCGTCGTTAACATATATGACTTGCCATGAAACATTATCTAGAATTTCACAAACCTCTTTTAATCGTCTGTACAATTCTTCCAAATTCTCTTGCTCATTGTATATGGGAATCACGATATTAAGTTTCACTACAGAACTCCTCACCTGAAAAAACAAGCTGTTTATGTCATCTAGGCTATTCGTCTATCGCTTTTAGAATTCCCCCTTAGCTTTATTGTATATCAATACCTCCTAACGGCAAATGTCCAGATATCATTTATTATATATACAAAGATTGCCGCAAGAATGATAGATATGATATTTGCAATTAAATAGTGGATAATCCTGGAAAATATTATAGTGAAAAGGTATTGTAAAGAGATGGCAAGACCACATGCCAGGAAATATTGTCCCATCTGTATAAAAAAACCGTATTCACCCTTTATTTTTCGATCGTTCCAAGTCCACATACGATTCCATAGATAGTTATTAATTGTAGCTACAAAAATTGCTAAACCAAGAGATAGCTTAAGGCGAGTCTCGAAGGGATTGATATTCGTTAGGAGAATCTCTTGGTTGATGTGAAGCATAATCAGATTAACTACAGTTCCTGATGCACCTACAGTACCAAATTTAATAAAACGGTGCCTGAGTAATTTTCTTGTTATTAATTTGAATATCTTATTAAAAATCAAAAAGATCTCCTTTTGAGTAGGAATCATTAATTAAATGATTAAATCCAGTAAAGTTTGATTTTTCAAGTATTTCATATGATTTTTTAAGCACACTTTCAGGACTAATGGATTTCAAACAGATATTATCTCCGTTGCATGGAGAATTTCTATGATTATATGCTGTAAGACATGGCGAACATGACAGGAGGATATAGAAACTGGATGAATTCGGGTTTAGAGCCCCATATAGAACCGGTGTCTCGGGGCCGTAAAAGATAATGTTGGGAATAGGTGTCATCGCTGCAAAGTGTCCGGGGCCTCCGTCATTAGTAATCAAGAGAGAAGCGAAATGAAACATGATCATGAGTTCCCGGACCGATTTTGTATACCCAGTTAAATCTATGCAATTTCTGCTTTGACAGTGGGATAAAATCTGGCCTGCAAGTACTCTGTCACCCTCCATGCCAATTATACCTACAGCGTATCCTTTTTGAACGAGATCTTCTGCCACCTTACAGAAATTTTTTATGGGCCAGGCTCTGATGGGTAGCAATCCGCCACCGGGATAGAGAAGAACTATCTTCTTCTCTGAAAGTTGGGGAAAATCACTTATGAATCTCTTCCAATACCCTTTCATCTCTTGCTGGCTGGTTGTTATAAAGGGTGTCCTGAAATCTTCTTTTTTTATTGGGCGTTTTATGGTAGGCACCTGATCAGAATCCATGGCTTTTACCAAATTAATAAATTGTTGGGAGATGTGATGATAAGGATTATAAAGGACGGGTCGATTGATAAAATTGCCCCTGAAGAGACCTTCCTGCGTGTGAGGATGAAAACCAGCTCGTATTTTGGCGCCACTTAAAAAAGAATAGATACTGCTTATCCTGGAAAACAGTTCACAATCAAGCACAGTATCGATCTTAATTTGACGCATCTTCATGACAACACGAAGACTGTCTATTATAAATCGTTTTAGAGAGACATTACTAACGGTGAGAATATTACCTGAGGGGACAACGTTCATTATCTCTAAAAATTCCCTATTCTGTTCAAATAGCAGAACGAAAATTGAGGAATTCCCATATTCTCTTTTAATATTCTCAAACATCTGCCAAGCCAGTACAAGGCTTCCCATCTCTGATAAGAGTATGATCAAAATCTTTTGAGGTTTAATTCCCACTGAATTGCCTCTAGTTATTGGGGCGAATAAAGAGAGTAAACTACAGATAAAAACCCCTACTATCCGATCAATTCTACGTTGAAAGTCCAAGTTCATAGAATGTTTCCTCTAATTGTAACTCCTCAATCCCTGGTCTCTTTTAGATATAACTCTCCTCATATTCGATTATTCCTTTTTTTTCAACAAAATGAAAATGATAAATAAAATTTAATCGCACCTTGACCAACAGGTTTATCATCCCATATAAATTATTAGATACTTAGAGATCTATTCTCGTACTTTAAATGTATGAAGGCCATGAAACTAGGGAGAATCAATGGAATCTTCTCGCTTTAAACCGGAGACGGATCTATCATCATGCAGAAAAAACATCTTTGCAATTACCTCGATATTTTTAATAGTTTTAATCACTTATTCAAATACTTTTCATGCATCGTGGCACTTTGATGATGAAAAGTTTTTGGATCGAAAAACACTACACCTCACAGAATTCAAATGGTCTCAAATTAAAAAAACCTTTTTTCAAGAAGAGAGTGGGTTTTATAGGCCTATTTCATGTCTTAGTTTGGCCCTTAACTATTATTTTGGTAAGGATAATGTTTTTGGATACCATCTTATTAATCTATTAATCCATTTTTTGGCATCCATCTTTCTATTTCTATTTATATTTCACACTCTTCGTCTTCCTTTAGTAAGGGAAAAATACGAGCAAAACTCTTACTCTATCGCCCTTCTGTCCACTATTCTCTGGACTATAAACCCTATTCAGACCCAGGCCGTGACCTATATTATTCAGAGAATGGCGAGTATGGCAGGCATGTTTTATATAATGGCCATGTACCTCTATCTCAGGGGAAGAACCTGCGAACGAAGGATATTGAAACCAGTTTTTTATATAATATTTCTTCTTTGTGGAATGATGGCTTTCGGCTCAAAGGAGAATGCAGTCATGCTCCCAATTAGCATATCTCTTTTCGATCTTTTCCTTATACAGGGTTTAAATAAGAAAAATGTTAAAAATAATGCCCTTATCATATTGGCACTCATTCTTTTTTTTATTGCTTTTTTATTGATCATTAGGGGCCCATCAACATTTTACCATGAACATCTTCTTTCGGGCTATAGCCAGAGACCTTTTACTCTTCTCGAAAGGTTATTGACAGAATCTCGTATCATAATATTCTACATATCCCTTCTGTTATACCCTATGCCAAATAGGTTATGCTTGACGCATGATATCTCTATTTCACATAGCCTGTTTAACCCCCTCACAACCGTGTTTTCCATTTTTATAATCTTCATGATCCTCGCCTTGGCTATAATAAAATCCAAAAGATGGCCTTTTATCTCCTATTGCATCATCTTCTTCTTCCTTAATCATCTTATAGAATCATCAATTTTACCTTTAGAACTCACATTTGAACATCGAAATTATCTGCCCTCTATGCTGTTTTTTGCCCCTATTACCATCTTAATCCTGAAAGTAACACAAGTCTTTTCTAAACTGAGTATAAGATTAATCCTCAATTTTTTTATTATTCTTGTCTTGATAGGTCATGGACATAGTACATTTGTGCGCAATGCCATCTGGAAGACCGACGAAAGTCTATGGCTCGACTGTATTGAAAAGTATCCCCATCTCTGGCGACCATTTCATAATCTGGGGAGATATTATTCAGATAGCGGGCAAAATCAAAAGGCTATTAGCATGTACACTAAAGCCCTCAATAAAAAAATAGTTAATGATCCGAGTCAACATCGTTTCCTCACCTACTTCAATCTTGGTGTAGAATATTTCAGAATGGGCCGTTATGACGAGGCGATGTATTTTTACCGAAAGGCAGAGGCTATCCATCCTAAATTCGGCCCGCTTCAAAATAATATCGGTCTAATACTCTTCAAGCAAAAGAGATATAGAGAGGCAGAAACCAGGTTTAAAGAGGCCCTGATCTACCAATCCGATCTCCCCGAAGCCCTCAGTAACCTTGGTCTCCTGTTCATGATAAAAGGCGACCTTCCACAGGCAATGGTTATGTTGAAAAAGGCCATAGAGATAGCTCCAGGCAGTTATTCTGCTCTCATGAGAATAAGCCGGGCCTATATGGAGTCGGGAAGGTACGGCAAAGCCCTGATCTATGCAAGAAGGGCTCTTGAAAATGACTCATCTAATCACCTGGGACGCCTTTTTCTTGCTCAGATATACCATGCCAGCGGTAACAAGAGAAAAATGGAACAGACGATTCAAAAAATATTGCAATCGATTCACCCTCATCAGATACGCCATCTTATCAAGAGCCTTGATGATCCCCGAAACCTGGATGCTCTATTATTAGACAAAGATATTGCCATCTCCTTACTTGCCAAGGCCAGCAAAAAAAAATAATAACTATATCGGGATCTGTACGAACCTCATTTCCATTAAAAAAGGGAACCGACCGCCATGGTCAGTTCCCCTTTAACAAAACAAAAAATTACTAGATTAAGACATAGATCCTATCACGCCGCCGGGACCTGACAGGGAATAGGTCTTGTCGCCAGAACTGTGGTAAGCCGTTATTGTGTAATTATCCGCATTACCAGAAACAGCAGCCGCAACATTGCCCGACTGCATATAGCCATATGTGGCACCAGTGAGATTAGGAAGGGCAGAAGTATACCTTGATTCATCCACATAATAGGCTTCCTGTGCCGTGGCTATATTTCGCACATCAGATTGGGCTGCTGAGTTATAAGACCTTTTCCTGTAAGCGGAAAACTGCGGGATAGCAATTGCCGCCAGGATTCCAATGATGGCAATAACGATCATTAACTCAATAAGTGTAAAACCTCTTTCATCTTTTTTGGCCAATTTTATTAACATTTGATTCCTCCTAAAAATTTAGCTAAATACTTATCATGATTAATATCCAAAATATCTGGATAAACTTTAAAACGCCGTATTCACCTCCTTTCCCTTTATTTAAACTTTTTTAACAATTAATTACTTTCATAATATACAAATTTCATGCCATATAAAAAATATTCTACCTGAAATCTATTTTTTGTTTAATATCAAATAGTTCCAAAACTTAAGGAGGGAATTTTCAAAATCATATTATCTTTTGAGACAGACTTAATGGGGATTTTCAACAAAAAAATGGGGATTTTCAACAGTCGTGAAAATCTCGCATTTTAATGTAAAAAACTTAAAAAATGTAAAATACCTGATTTTATTTAAATGAACGCTCCCCGCAGCAAGCTGCCGGGTATCGCGTCGGCTCAGCTTCCCAGAGCCCATATAAATGATTTCGGGTTTAATCAGAACCATCCCCGCTGCAAGGAGTGGGGACTTCCAAGTTAAAAAACTATATCTTTAATTTTGATAAACGATATCTCAAAGATTCGAAGCTTATACCCAAAAGCTCAGCAGCCCTCTGTTTTGATCCTTGGGCCAAATTCAGAGCCTTGACAACATAATCCTTCTCTATCTCAGACATGACCTTATCCAGATTAATCCCGCTGTTAATTAGGTCAGTATGACGTCTATCTTCTTTCTTTCGTTCCCTTTGAAAATTAGAGAGCGTAAGACTCTCAGGCAACACAATATTGGAAGTCTCCAGGGCAACACTTCGCTCAATGATATTCTCAAGTTCCCTGATATTACCCGGGAATGAGTATTGTCTAAGGATATCCATAGCATATGCAGATATCTTTTTAACATCCTTCCCGAGTTCTTTGGAGTATTTCTCCAGAAAATACTGTCCAAGAAGGGGTAGATCTCCGTCCCTCTCTCTTAATGGGGGCACGGAGATATGGATGACATTAAGTCGAAAAAAAAGATCTTCCCTGAATCTTTTATTCATTACCTCTGTTTCTAAATCCTTATTAGTAGCAGATATAAATCGGACATCCACTCTCTTTTCCTCAGTTCCGCCTACGGCGGTAAAGGTGCGTTCCTGAATGACTCTTAACAGTTTTACCTGAATTGAGGGAGGCAACTCTCCCACCTCATCAAAAAAAACTGTACCACCATCTGCCACATCAAACAGTCCATCTTTATCGGCTGCAGCACCTGTAAATGCCCCTTTTTTATAGCCAAATAGTTCGCTTTCGATCAAATTTTCCGGGATCCCTGCACAATTAATAACCACGAATGATTTATCATTTCGTTCGCTTTCCCGATGAATGGCTGTCGCCACCAATTCTTTACCTGTTCCACTCTCCCCTGATATGAGGATATTGGTCTTAGTTTTGGCTACACGATCTATCAAGTCATATACTTTCTTTATCTGAGGGCTTTCACCAACCAAAAAACCAAAGTGAACATGTTCTTTTACTTCATCCTTTCCTTTCCCAGCAGGGATCAATCTTTTTGATTTAAGGGTGTCCTTGATGATGTTTTTAAATTCTCTAACCTTAAATGGTTTAGGTATATAATCGTATGCACCCTCCTTCATGGCCTCGACGGCCGTTTCCGCCGTTGCAAAGGCTGAAATCATCACGACCATGGTTTCTGGGCTAACTTGTTTTGCCCTTTTTAACACTTCAATGCCATTAATGTCTTTCATCCGGATATCTGTTATGACCAGATCAAACTCTTTGTTTTCCAGAATCTGTAAAGCCTCCTCGCCGCTTGCCGCAAGGGAGACATGATACTCCTCTTTGGTGAGCAAGATCTCTAGGAACTCCCTCATGCTCCTGTCATCATCCACCACTAAAATACTCTGCATCTCTTTCCCAGACAATTCGGCCCCCAATCATGGTGAGCATATTTCTACCTTTCAGTATTTTTCCTATGAAAGGAGAATTTTTACTCTTAGAATAAAAATCCTCCTTCTTTAAGATAAACTCAAAATCTGGATCAATAATCACTAAATCCGCTGGTCCGCCTTCAATAAGGCATCCACCGTCTACACCCAGAATGGACGCAGGACTATATGATAGCTTTCTTATGGTGGCGGGCAAGCTTAATACGCCTTCTCTGACCAAAGCCAGGGACAGGGGCAAAGCTGTCTCCAGACCGATAATACCGTAAGCCGCTTTATCAAACTCCAGGTCCTTCTCCAATGGGCTGTGTGGAGCATGGTCCGTTGCAATGACGTCGAGCACATCATCGGCAAGACCTTTCTTTACTGCCTGAACGTCCTCCCTAGTTCTTAGCGGAGGATTCATTTTGGCATTGGTATTATATCCTATGACCGCATGGTGATCTAGGCTAAAATAGTGGGGTGCTGTTTCGGCAGTGACAGGTATACCGTCTTCTTTGGCCCGCCTGATCAACTCAACCGATCCTGCTGTGCTCACATGTGCAATATGAACAGGACACCCGGTAAGTTTTGCAAGAGATATATCCCGATAAACCATAATCTCCTCACTTTCCGGGGGAATACCTTGCAAACCTAACTGGGTTGATACAATCCCCTCATGCATCACCCCACCATTAGATAGATGGGTGTCTTCGCAATGGGATATGACGACTAATCTATGATAATTTGCGTATTCAAGGGCCCTTCGCATAACCTCACTGTTTGAAACAGGCAATCCATCATCCGATACACCAACGGCCCCCGCCCTCTTAAGATCACCAAACTCCGTAAGGGTCTCTCCCTTTTGCCCTTTTGTTATGGCGGCTACCGGATAGACTTTTGCCAGGTTGGCTTTACGGGCCTGTATTAAAATATACTCTGTTACAGATCCTGAGTCATTTACTGGTTCAGTATTGGGCATACAAGCCAGAGCAGTAAAACCACCTATCACACCAGCCTTACCACCTGAAGCGATTGTTTCTTTGTACTCGTGCCCGGGCTCTCTCAGATGTACATGCATATCTATCAGGCCAGGCAGGACCATCTTGTCTGATACATTGATGATCCTCAATTGAGGACCTTTTGCTTTGAATTCACCCCGTGGCAGGATTCTCAATATCTTGCCGTTCTCCACAATGACATCCAGCCTCTCTACGAGTCCTTTCACAGGATCAACAATCTGTCCGTCTTTAATCCACGTCCCCACGCCTGGACCCTCCAATTAAAAGGTATAGCAAGGCCATACGCACGGCCACACCATTGGCCACCTGATCAAGTATGACTGAATAAGGACCATCTGCCACATCAGAGGATATCTCTACTCCCCTATTCATAGGTCCGGATGCATAACAATAACATCCTTTTTGGCACCTCTTATCATCATCTCTCTATTCAGGCCAAAAAACGTTGAATACTCCCTGATGCTAGGAAACAATATTTTTCTCTGTCTTTCAAGTTGAATCCGAAGTACCATGATGACATCTTTGTCTTTTATGGCTTCTTCTGGGTCATAAACGACTTTTACACCAAGCGATTCTGTGTGGAGAGGTATCATGGTGGGTGGGCCTGAGATGGTCACCTCAGCTCCCATTTTGGTCAAACCTATTATATTAGATCTTGCCACACGGCTATGGTCAATATCACCAATGATTGCCACTTTTAAACCTCTGATCCTTCCCTTTCTCTCCCTTATGGTATATAAGTCGAGTAGTGCCTGGGTCGGATGCTCATTGATACCGTCGCCGGCATTGATGACTCCGGCCTTTACCTCTCCAGCAAGAAGATGGGGGGCCCCGCTTGAAGGATGTCTTAAAACAATAAGATCTGGGCTCATGGCCTGAAGATTTTTTGCTGTATCAATAAGAGTCTCTCCTTTTGCCATGCTACTCCCCATTGAGGAAAGACTGACTGTATCGGCACTGAGTCTTTTCGCCGCCATCTCAAAAGATGTACGAGTTCTTGTGCTTGGTTCATAAAAAAAATGAACCACACTCTTGCCTCTTAAAGTGGGAACCTTCTTTATCTCCCTTTGGGAAATCTCTTTTAATGATTCAGCAGTTTCCATTATAAGCTCTATATCTTCCACGGACAATTGTCCCATTCCCAATAGGTCTTTATGATTAAATCTCTTCACAAAGAACTCCTGGTAAAAAAAACCTCCTTGCCGATAAATCAACAAGGAGGTCTCTAGCATTATGGAACATAGTATCTACCATGTTATCATTATATAATCGTTACTTTTTCCCCATTTTATCAAATCGGATCACATTTAAAAGCTGAAAATCATTCAATTGATATACGGTCTTGTTTTGTCTCCTTTCTTTTACTGTCGCTCCGTATCTTACGCAACCTTTTACCTTATATCAATCTTTTAGATCTGTTCTCCTTTCATTATCCTCTATTTTAGCCTGTTATCTCCCTTTTTTCCATCCGGCTGTAATCCAGCAATTACTGATTCGTTTTCTTTCTTGGTTTTCTCTTGCCTTCATCTTCTGGCAGTAATTGCATAATGGAGATGGGCGCCCAATCACCTTTCCGATTCCCTTTCTTAATAATCCGAACATATCCACCCTGCCGATCAAGGAACCGATCCTTCACTTTTTCAAACAGACTGTGTGTGATCGACTTATCTTTCATATAAGCGAGTGCTTGACGTCTTGCATGCAAGTCTCCTCTCTTGGCCAGTGTTATCATCTTTTCAGCCACTGGCTTTAGTTCCTTGGCCTTTGCATCGGTTGTTTCCAGATGCTCATACTTGAAAAGGGAAGTGACCATATTCCTCAGCATAGCCTTCCGGTGACTCGAATCACGCCCCAATTTTCTACCTCTTTTTCGATGCCGCATCTATCTTAATCCTCTTCATAACCCTCTTCACTCTTCTCATTAGGTGATTTAGCTGGTGGAAAATCCTCCAGTTTCATTCCCAATGAAAGTCCCATTTCCGAAAGTATTGATTTAATTTCATTCAAAGACTTTCTCCCGAAGTTCTTTGTCTTTAACATCTCAGATTCCGTTTTCTGCACCAATTCTCCGATCAGTGTAATATTGGCATTCTTCAAACAATTGGCAGAACGTACCGATAACTCAAGCTCAGATACAGATCTGAATAGATTCTCGTTGAATTTTTCCTCTTTTTCCTCCTCTTCTTCCTCCACAGGCTCAGGCTCTTCTTCAAAATTAATGAAGGGAGTCATCTGCTCTTTAAGAATCTTAGCGGAATAGGCCACGGCGTCTTCTGGGAGTACGCTCCCATCGGTCCATACCTCCAAAGTCAATTTATCATAATCGGTAATCTGCCCAACTCTGGCATTCGTGACAACATAGTTTACCTTTTGAATCGGTGAAAAAATGGCATCAATGGGGATCACACCGATTGGCAACTCATTTTCCCTCTCTTTTTCTGCCGGAACATAACTCTTTCCAATCCTAACAACCATCTCCATGTTTAATTTTCCTTCTTTACCTAAGGTTGCTATATGTTGTTCCGGATTCAATATCTTTACTCTTCCATCGGTTTCAATGTCACATGCTGTAATGACTCCCTCACCTTCCTTGGATAGATGAATGACAGCCTCTTCCACATCAATCAGTTTTAGTTTTATCTCTTTCAGATTTAGAATAATATCTGTTACATCTTCCATAACCGCAGGGATTGTTGTAAACTCATGGACTACATCATCGAACTTAACTGAAACGATCGCAGCCCCTTGCAACGAAGATAGCAATATTCGTCGTAATGAATTACCAATAGTAATCCCAAAGCCTCTCTCGAAAGGTTCACATACAAATTTCCCATAGAAACTTGTATGTGTATCTTCACCGATCACGATATTTTTCGGTTTAATTAATTCCCGCCAGTTTCTTGCCTTCAGATCTCCCAAAAAAGTACCTCCATTATGATCTAGATTTTTTCAGATCTAAAATAGTTCCCAGCACTATTTGCTATACAGCTCAATAATGAGCTGCTCCTGGACAGGCATAGTCAAGTCTTCCCTATTGGGAAGGACCTTAAGGATTCCCTTAAAACTCTCCTTTTCAACCTCTATCCAATTCGGGATCCCTCTTCTTATGACCGTCTCCATGGCTTCTAAAATTGGCGGCACCTTGCGACTTCCCTCTTTTACCTGAACCACATCTCCGACCTTCACCTGATAAGAAGGAATATTAACTTTCTTATTATTCACTAAAAAATGATTGTGCCTGACGAGCTGTCTTGCCTGTTTTCTAGAAGAAGAAAAACCCATGAGGTAAACCATATTATCCAATCTACATTCGAGTAATATTAATAGGTTTGTACCTGTAATACCTTTTCGCTTTTCAGCTTGGTAGTAATATCGTCTAAACTTTCTTTCCAGTGTACCGTATATTCTTTTTACCTTCTGTTTCTCCCTTAATTGTAATCGATAATCTGAAAATTTCCCACCACGTCTTTGACCGTGCTGGCCAGGGGCATATGGTCTTCGCTCAAAGGCACACTTGTCCCCGTAGCAACGGTCTCCTTTCAAAAACAATTTCAGGTTCTCACGTCGACATAATCTACATGAAGAACCAGTATATCTGGCCAAATCAAAACCTCCTCAGTTTATCATGAGACATCTCTTATTCATGGTTAGTGGTATATCAATTTTCATTTTTATAATACGTTTCACCGTTCTAAATGCCGTTTTCCTCTAATTCCTTACACCCTTCTTCTCTTTGGAGGACGGCACCCATTGTGGGGGATAGGCGTCACATCCCTTATTAAATTGACAGAGAACCCCTCCTTCTGGAGAGCACGCAGTGCTGCTTCCCTGCCCACTCCCGGCCCCTTCACCCTGACTTCTGCCGTTTTCATCCCTTGCTCCATAGCCTGTCTGAGAGCATCCTGTGCGGCCAATTGAGCAGCAAAAGGAGTACTTTTTCTTGATCCTTTAAATCCATGTCTGCCAGCACTCGATGAAGCAATGACATTTCCGTCATTATCAGTAATTGTAACTATTGTATTGTTGAAAGAGGAGTGTATGTGAATAATGCCCGTTGGAACGTTCTTCTTCTCTTTTTTACCTCTGCTCCCTGTTCTTACTCTTTTTGCCATTATCTTTCCTTAGATCCCTATTTTTTCCTTTTACCCATCACAGATCTTCGAGGTCCTTTTCTTGTTCTTGCATTTGTACTCGTCCTCTGACCTCTAACGGGTAAACCTTTTCTATGCCTCAAACCACGATAATTTCCCAGATCCATCAACCTTTTTATATTCAAGGATACTTCACGTCTTAGATCACCTTCAACTTTATGCTTTTCATCTATTACTTTCCGGATACTGGTTACCTGTGTTTCAGTGAGTTCATCTGATTGGGTATCCCAGTCAACCCCGGCTTCTGTTAAAATCTTCTGGGAGCTGCTTCTACCTATGCCGTAAATATAGGTTAAAGCAATTTCCATTCTTTTTCTCCTTGGTAAATCAACTCCTGCTATTCTAGCCAATCTCTGAATCCCTCTCTTTTTTATCTATCCATGATTAATTGATATCTATTTATAATGAATAACCAATGATAAATGAAAAATGGCACCCATGACGAATCTACCCTTGTCTCTGTTTATGACGGGGGTTATCACAGATTACACGCACAATCCCTTTACGTTTAATGATCTTACATTTATTACATATTCTCTTGACCGAAGCTCTTACTTTCATGACTCTAAAATACTCTCCTCCGCTACCATTGGGCTATCTGCCTTGATCTCTATAGACAATCCTTCCTCTAGTCAAATCATAGGGGGATAACTCAAGAGACACTTTATCCCCTGGGATGATTTTGATGTAATGCATTCTCATTTTACCAGAGATGTGGGCAAGTACACGATGACCATTCTCTAACTCCACCCTGAACATGGCATTGGGGAGTGTTTCAACCACTTTTCCTTCTACTGAGATAGCCTCTTCTTTAGCCATAGTGTTTTTTACAGATTATCCACGTCCTTAGTAACACCTACCTCTATCTGGCCCCACCCAGCCCCTTTTTCATAAATCCTTCATAGTGTCTTGTTAACATGTGGGACTCTATCTGGTTGGAGGTATCCATAGCAACACCAACGACTATTAACAGGGCTGTTCCTCCAAAATAGAAAGGGACATTGAGTTTATAGATTAAAATTTCAGGTAGAATACACACAGCTGAAACATAGATGGCACCGCTGAAGGTAATCCTGGTTAAAATTCGGTCAATATATTCAGCTGTATTTTTACCCGGCCTTATACCGGGAACAAACCCCCCATATTTTTTCATATTATCGGCCACATCCACAGGGTTAAAATGAACCGCAGTATAAAAATAACAGAAAAAGATGATAAACGCGACATAAATTAAGATATATACAACGTGTCCGGGAGCCAGAGAATTAACGATATACTGCAGCCAGGGTATCTCCTTAACATTTAGAAAATTGGCGATGGTTGCTGGAAACATAATGATTGAAGAAGCAAATATGGGAGGGATAACGCCTGCTGTGTTGACTTTTAATGGGAGGTGAGTGCTTTGTCCCCCATACATCTTTCGCCCCACGACTCTTTTGGCGTATTGAACAGGGATTCTTCTCTGCCCCCTTTCCATAAAAACGATGAACCCAACAACCCCTATCATCAAGGCCAAGATTAAGGCCATGAAAAAAGGAGTAATCTCACCTGTACTCATTAGCCTGAAGGAATTTGCTACAGCCAGAGGAAATCGTGCAACGATGCCGGCAAAGATGATAAGGGATATACCATTTCCTATACCTCTCTCGGTGATCTGTTCCCCTAGCCACATCAAAAAAGCAGTGCCCGCAGTAAGGGTTATTACAGCAAGAAGTCGGAATCCCCAGCCACCAACCGGCACGATCATAACGCCTCCAGGGCTTGTCATTCTCTCGAGACCGATAGCTATGCCAAAGCCCTGAATGATACTTAATATGACGGTACCATAACGGGTATATTGGGTAATCTTCTTTCGACCTTGCTCCCCCTCCTTTTTTAATTTTTCCAGATACGGAATTACCACTGTCAGTAGTTCCAGAATAATGGAGGCGCTAATATACGGCATAATGCCGAGAGCCATAACCGACATCTGGCTGAGAGCACCACCAGAAAACATATCAAAAAGTCCGAAGAGGGTTCCCTGTTGTGCACTGAAAAAGGCGGCAAGTGCTGCACTATCTATCCCAGGCGTTGGGATATGACATCCTAGCCTGTATACCGCAAGCATAAAAAGGGTAAAGAGGATCCTGTTTTTCAATTCTGGGATCTTAGGAATATTTTGAAAACCACCAATCAATTGATTCTATCTCCGTTTCATTTCATTGTGCTTCATATAGTATGCACAGGGGGAGAATGTTAAACGCTACAAATCACTGGATTTCAACTTTGCCACCAGCAGCTTCGATCTTCTCTTTTGCCGTTTTACTCACTTTCTGGACTTTAATGACTAAAGGATGGGAGATTTCACCATGACCTAAGAGTTTCACTCCATCTTTCACCTGCTTCACCAGTCCCGCCTTTTCCATGGCCTCAATATCCAGAGTGGAGTTGGGGGGAAACCGGCTAAGGTCCTTGATATTTATGGGTATGTAGCTCTTCTTGAAAATATTTTTAAAGCCGCGCTTGGGAAGTCGTCTCTGGAGGGGCATCTGTCCTCCCTCAAATCCTCGAGGGATGGTTCCACCTGAACGAGACTTCTGTCCTTTATGACCACGGCATGAAGTTTTCCCATGACCAGTACCAGGACCCCTTCCAACCCTTTTTTTTCTTTTTCTTGAACCTTTTACAGGAGAAAGATCATGGATTTTCATCATCTTTAAACTAATCCTCAACTCTTACCATGAATAAGACCTTATCAATCATTCCCCTAATGGTAGGTGTATTCTTAAGAATGACTGTTTTATTCAGCTTAGTTAATCCAAGACCCTTTAGCGTTTGACGAATCTTTTTATCTCTTCCAATCCCGCTCTTGACAAGAGTCACTTTTATCGTATCAGCCATGATCAGAGCTCTTCCTATTCTAGAAAATAATTCATGAAATTAATTCTTCAACTGTCTTTCCTCGACGACGAGCAATCTCTTCCGGGCTTCTAAGGGAACGCAACCCTTTAAGGGTAGCCCGTACAAGATTATGTGGGTTATGAGACCCCAAACATTTTGTCAAGACATTCTGAATCCCAACGGCTTCCAAGACGGCTCTAACCGCCCCACCAGCTATGATACCGGTCCCGGCCCTTGCTGGTTTAAGCAGAACACTTCCGGCTCCCCATTTCCCAATGACCTCATGAGGTACGGTAGCATCAACGATATGAACAGATTCCATATCTTTCCTTGCTTTATCAATGCCCTTCCTTATGGCCTCTGGAACCTCATTCGCTTTACCAAGTCCACCACCAACCATACCTTTCCCGTCACCCACTATAACAATGGCGCTGAAACTGAATCGGCGGCCTCCCTTTACTACTTTGGCAACACGATTAATATGCACTACCTTCTCTATTAACTGAACTTCCTCTTCTTTCTTCAACAATGGACCTCTCCCTTTAGGATTAATTAATTAGGAAACATCTCAAATAATAAAGAGACCGATGTCATCAAAATTCCAGGTTATGCTCCCGAGCAGCTTCAGCAAGAACCTTTATTCGTCCATGATATAAAAACCCGTTTCTGTCAAAAACAACCTTTTTAATGCCTTTTTCTAGTGCTCGTTTTGCAATGTATTCTCCAACAATGGAAGCACCCTCCCTGTTGCCCCCCTTGCTCTGAATCCGTGCTTTTATATCCTTTGACAGTGAAGAAGCATCAACTATGGTTCTGGCATGAGTATCATCAATAATCTGTGCATAAATATGCTTTGAGCTTCTGAACACTGACAATCTAGGTGTTTCAGGAGTACCCCTAATCTTTTTCCTGACCCTTTTTTTTCTCCTAAGCCTTGCCTCTGCTCTGCTTTTTTCCATCATGATATCAAACTCTATTTTACATCCAGCTCTTCCATATTTCGGTATTTCAAAAATACCAAAACTGTATGACTAGTTATTATCTACCCTATTACCGTCATAAAAACGGATAATTTTGGATATGGATAAAAAGGAAATGCCTTTGTTATAAATTCGGGAATTCATCCTCTCTATTGTTTTGCCCCTGTCTTGCCTGCTTTCCGCTTGATAGTTTCTTCGACGTATTTTATCCCTTTACCTTTATAAGGTTCCGGCTTTCTGAAATCCCGAATTTCTGCAGCAGTCTTACCCAGAAGCTCTTTATCTATACTACTTAGTGTGATTCTGGTTTTCTCGATCTTTGCATATATACCTTCGGGCAATTCATAATTAATGGGATGAGAATATCCCAGATGGAAAGTCGCCGTTCTTCCTGATAATTCCGCCCGGTATCCTACCCCTACTATCTCAAGAATCTTCTCAAAACCCTGACTGACACCTGTAACCATATTGGCTATCAAAGCTCTGAAAAGGCCATGAAGAGATCTTGATCCTTTAATTCCATCAGTCACTGAAACCACAATCTGATTATTATCATCATTAATGACATTGACCTTAGAGTGAATTTTTTGTTTAAGCTCCCCCCTCGGTCCCCTAACGGTTAAAAGATCACCCTCTAGTTCAACTTTAACATCTTTTGGTATTGGGATAGGCTTTCTGCCTGTGCGTGACACTGAGAACCTCCCATCTGTCCTTCTGCTATGCTAATTAATGTAAAATTATGGATTCGCTTTGGTCGGGCTATATGGGAACCTACCATACAGAGCAGAGAATCTCTCCCCCGACTCTCATCTTTCTGGCCTGTCTATCGGTCATTATCCCCTTTGATGTGGAAAGTATATTAATGCCATATCCATTGAGAACCTGAGGAATCTTGTCGCTTTTAGTATATGCCCTGCAACTCGGTTTGCTTACCCTTTTAAGACCCTCTATGACAGGTTCACGGTTCTCATCATATTTAAAAAAGATCCTTATAATCCCTTGCCGTCCGTCAGCTATTATCTTGTAGTTTTTAATAAAACCCTCTGATTTCAAGACTTTTGTTATATCTATTTTTAGTCTTGAACCGGGTATATCTACAGTGTCATAAGAGGCCATAATGGCATTCCTTATCCTGGTTAGCATATCAGCAATCGGATCAGTCATACCCATCACACTATTACCTCCTCCTTACCAGCTTGATTTGATTACCCCTGGGATCTCTCCCCTTAAAGCCATTTGCCGGAAACATATACGGCAAAGACCGAATTTTCTTAAAAAGGCTCTCGGCCTACCGCAAATGGGGCACCTATTGTATTGGCGTGTGGAATACTTCTGTTTTCTTTGAGCTTTAATAATGAGGCATTTTTTTGCCAAGACAACCTCCCTGTTAGTTTCTGAAGGGCATTCCTAAAAGTTTCAACAAAAAATAACCTTCTTCATCAGTTTTAGCATCTGCAACAATAGTAATATTTAAACCCTTTATCTTGTCTATCTTATCATAATCGATTTCAGGGAAAATGATATGTTCCTTAATTCCGATCGTACAGTTGCCACGCCCGTCAAAAATCTTGTTGGATAATCCCCTAAAATCTCTAACACGTGGCAAGGCCACATTAAACAATTTATCTAAGAAATCATACATTCTATGACGTCGTAATGTTACCATACACCCGATAGGCATACCCTCACGAAGTTTGAATCCAGCTATGGATCTTTTTGCTTTCGTGACAACCGCCCTTTGGCCAGCTATCAGACTCAACTCTTCAACTCCTTTATCAAGCACTTTTATATTATAGATGGCTTCGCCAAGGCCCATATTTAATATGACCTTTTCAAGGCGTGGTACAGCCATGATACTTCTGTATTTAAATTCTTTTCTCATGGCAGTTACGACATCCTGTTGATATCTCTCTTTCAGTCGAGACAATACGACCTCCTCACAATCGACTCCATTAAACGGTATACCCCAGCCACTGAGGCATATCTTTTAATAATGCGTAAAAGCTATTGATCACAACTATTCGTCCAGTAATTCATTACACTTTTTGCATACTCGTACCTTAGAGCCATCCTCCAAGATACGTTTTTCGATCCTCGTTTGCTCAGTGCACTTATTACAAATCAGCATTAGATTTGAAATATGGATTGGAGCCTCCTTCTCTATTATCCCCCCCTGAGCACTTTTAGGACCGGCCCTGGCATGTTTCTTCACAATATTGATCTTTTCAACAATAGCTCGTTTTTTCTCAGCATCAACCTTTAAAACAGTCGCAATTTTACCTTTCTCTTTTCCTGTCAGGACAATGACCTTGTCATTCTTTTTGATAATGGGGTGTTTTTTCCGCACTTATTCTACTCCAATCAACATGGTATCAATTTAAAGTACTTCAGGTGCAAGAGAGATTATCTTCATAAACTTTTTAGCCCTTAATTCCCTTGCAACGGGTCCAAAAATTCTTGTCCCGATAGGTTCGTTTTGCTGGTTAATAAGTACTGCAGAGTTATCGTCAAATTTAATATAAGAGCCGTCTCCCCGAAGGATCTCTTTTTTTGTTCTAACAATCACTGCCCTCATAACAGTTCCTTTTTTCACCTTGGAATTAGGAATAGCTTCCTTCACCGAAACAGTAACGATATCACCAACACTGGCATATCTTCTCTTAGATCCACCAAGCACTTTGATACATAATAGCAATTTAGCCCCTGAATTATCGGCGACCTTTAATTTAGTTTCAGTCTGTATCATGATTTACGCTCCATAGGATGGCCATTTCTATTCTCTTGATTCTTCGGCTGTTCCCTTTTCAATGATCTCTATAATTTGCCATCTCTTCCTTTTGCTTATGGGCCTGGATTCAATAATTTTTACCTTGTCGCCTACCTGACATCTGTTATGGGGATCGTGGGTCATGTATTTTGCCCGACTCCTCATATATTTCTTATAGGTCCGATGCTTTTTTAAACGACTGACCATAACCACGGCTGTCTTATCCATCTTATTTCCAATAACAACCCCAATGAGTTTTTTTCTTACACCACGTCCTGTCATACTTTTGCCTCTTAATTTTACTTTGGGATTTTTAGTCTTTTAGAATGGTCTTTACGCGAGCCAGATCCCTTTTTGTCTTTTCGATCATTGCAGTATTTCCCAGCTGTCCCGTGGCTTTCTGAAATCTCAGGTTAAACAGCTCTTGACTCAATTCATGCTCTTTCTCTTTTAACTCTTCGACACTTAAATTACGAAGTTCTTTTGCCTTCACGGTTATGATCTCCTGGCAACAAATCTCGTTGAGAATGGGAGCTTGTGTCCTGCAAGCCGGAAGGCCTCCATGGCAGTGCTTTCCCCTACCCCTTCCATCTCATATAATATTCTTCCGGGCTTAACCACAGCTACCCATCCCTCAGTAGCGCCTTTTCCCTTACCCATTCTTGTTTCAGCCGGCTTTTTGGTTATGGGTTTATCTGGAAATACTCGAACCCAGATCTTTCCCCCACGCTTTACATGTCGTGTTATGGCTACACGGGCCGCTTCTATCTGCCGGGCGGACATAAAGCCACATTCAAGGGCCTGAAGACCGTAATCACCAAACTCAAGGGTTCCCCCTTTATTGGCCTTTCCTTTCATCCGTCCCTTCTGTCTTTTACGGTATTTAACCTTCTTTGGACTCAGCATATCCGTTCCGAACCTTTTTATCAGGCAAAATTTCACCTTTAAAGATTGTTACCTTGACACCCACTACGCCATATGTAGTAAAGGCCTCGGCAAAACCATAATCTATATCGGCTCTTATGGTGTGAAGGGGGACTCTCCCTTTTCTATACCATTCCCGACGAGCCATCTCTGTACCACCCAATCGCCCGCTACAAGCAATCTTGATTCCCAGTGCACCAAAACGCAGGGCTGAACTGACACTTTTTTTCATGGCCCGACGGAATGAGACACGCCGAACCAGTTGAAACGCCACGTTCTCTGCTAGAAGTTGGGCATCTACCTCAGGCTTCCTTACCTCCTGGATATCGATAATGGTTTCCTTACCTATTCTTTTTTCCAGTTCCTTCTTAATATTCTCAATTTCTACCCCCTTCTTGCCAATCACTAAGCCGGGCCTGGCAGTGTGTATCTTTATCCTTACCTTGTTTGCTGCCCTCTCAATCTCTATCTTAGAAACTCCAGCTTGAAGGAGTCTGGTTTTCAAAAACTTTCGTATATTATAATCTTCCAGGACAAAACTACTGTATTCCTTCCCTGCAAACCACCTTGAATCCCAATTCCTATGTATGCCTAACCTAAAGCCGATTGGATTAACTTTTTGTCCCAATAGCCACCTCCTTAAAAATTCTCTCTTCATCCCGATATTTAATCATGGATGAAATCTTTTCTTCTCTAAAATAAAAATACGAGACAATGAATTGTTGAAAAGCCCTCAAAATTCTCCGCTCCCTACTCTTCATCTAAAATAACCGTCAAATGACTTGTTCTTTTTCTTATTTGGGTAGCTCTTCCCATAGCACGGGGACGGAATCTTTTCAAAGTAGGGCCTTCATCGGCAAAGATTCTCTTAATGTATAAATTATCAACATCTACATCTGAATTCTGTTCAGCATTTGCAACAGCAGAATCTACCAGTTTTTTCACTAAAAATGCGCTCCTCTGAGGTGCAAAGGTTAGCATATTGAACGCCTCTTCAACTTTTTTCCCCCTTATCTGATCCATGATCAACCTAACTTTACGAGGTGATATCCTTACGTATCTTGCCACTGCCTTAGATTTCATAATAAATATGTCCCGATGTTTTCGTTCAACCATAACCTAAAAGGCCTAAAAAAACTCATCTCACGGCAAAAGATTTTGGAATAGCTTTGCCTACTTCTTAGCCCCTTTCAAACGTGATTTTTTATCTCCGGCATGTCCGTAAAAAGTTCTCGTTGGAGCGAATTCACCAAGTTTATGCCCTACCATGTCTTCAGTTACAAACACGGGCAGAAACTTTTTCCCGTTGTGAACGGCAAATGTCAGACCAACAAATTCAGGAAGAACTGTAGATCTTCTGGACCACGTCTTAATAATTTTCCTGCTCCTGGTTTCCTGTGCCTGCGTGGCTTTTCTTAAGAGGTGCTCATCAATAAATGGTCCTTTTTTTAGAGACCGTGGCAAAATCTTTCCCCCTTCTATTTTATATTATCTATTTTCTTCTCTTCACAATAAGTTTGTCACTAGCTTTTTTAACCCTTGTTTTATAACCTTTCGTAGGAACACCCCATGGTGTTACTGGATGACGACCTCCTGAAGATTTGCCCTCACCCCCTCCATGTGGATGATCCACCGGATTCATAGCCACTCCTCTGACATGAGGTCTTCTCCCTTTCCATCGGTTTTTACCCGCCTTACCTAAGCTCATACTCTCATGCCCCACATTACCAATCTGACCAATAGTGGCTCTACAATCGAGAGAGACCATTCGAATCTCCCCCGATGGGAGTTTGATTTGAGCATATCTCCCTTCTTTAGCCATTAATTGTACATAACTTCCTGCACACCTCGCCATCTGTCCACCATGTCCTGGATTCAACTCAATATTATGAATCTGAGTTCCTAAGGGAATATCCCTCAAAACAACCGTATTGCCTACTCGTATTTCAGCCTCTGGACCCGAGATTACCCTGTCTCCTACCTGGAGACCCAATGGTGCCGTTATATATCTCTTTTCACCGTCGGTGTAATGTAATAATGCAATATTTGCGGAACGATTGGGGTCGTATTCAATGGTCGCTACGCGTGCCGGAATGCCATCTTTATCGCGTTTAAAGTCAATTATTCTGTACAAACGTTTGTGACCTCCACCCCTGTGCCGACAGGTCATACGTCCCGTAGAGTTTCTTCCTCCTGACTTCTTTATGGGTCTTAACAAACTCTTTTGTGGCTTTTTACAAGTTATCTCGTCGAATGCAGAGCCTTTCTGAAATCGTCTTCCTGGCGAGGTGGGCTTTTGACTTTTAATGGTCATTTCTTCTCCCTATTCACTAATGTCCTGATATGAGATTCTCCTTAACGTTTTACATCCCCTCAAAGAACTCAATCTTTTTCCCGGGAGCCAGAGTAATAACAGCCTTTTTCCAATCAGGTCTCTTTCCAATGGTTCTCCCCATTCGTCGTGCCTTGCCTTTCATATTCATGGTTCTCACATGCATCACCCTTGCCTTAAACAAGGTCTCAACGGCACGCCTTATCTCCACCTTATTGGCTCTTCTATGAACTTTAAGTGTTATTTGATTGTGGAGTTCCTTCTGCAGACTCCCCTTTTCAGTAATATGAGGCTCTCTGATCACTTTATATATATCCATTAAGAAATCAATGCCTCCTCTATCTTGGTAACAGCAGATTGAACCAAAAACAGATGATCATGGTTGAGAATATCGTAAACATTAAGACCTGGATATCTCATCACCTTTACCCATGGCACATTTCTCGATGATTTTCCAAGATTCTCATTTTTATCTTCAGTAACAATCAGTGCTTTGGTTACTTCAAAATTCTTCATCACTTCAATAAAATTTTTAGTTTTTATCTCATCCAGATCAAAATTGCTGATAACAATCAATCGATCAGAATTCAATTTATCCGATAAGGCCATGCACAGGGCGGCCTTCTTGACTTTTTTAGGTATTTTATGAAGATACTTACGGGGAGTAGGTCCAAAAGCTACGCCTCCACCCACTCTTATTGGAGATGAAGCTGCTCCCACCCTGGCTCTTCCTGTTCCTTTCTGTCGCCAGAGTTTTCTTCCGGATTTTTTTACCTCTGATCGACTCTTTGTGGCGGCACTTCCAGATCTTTGTTTAAGAAGTTGGCTCACAACCACCTGATGAAGAACGTGATTCTTGATAGAGACATTGAATATCTCCTCGTTTAGTTCCAACTGTGAGGTCTTTTCTCCCTCCAGATTATATACATCGATGGTTGTCATTTTATTTTTCTACTCTCTAAAAACCTATATCTTCTTTATCTCGATAATGCTATTACGACTCCCGGGAAGCGATCCCTTAAGGGCAATGATATCCATTTCAGGCCTTACGTCTAAAACTTTAAGGTTCTTAATGGTTGTTTTCTGATACCCCATCCTCCCCGGTAGTTTTTTCCCTTTAAAAACTCTTCCCGGTGCAGCACTTGCCCCGATAGAGCCTGGAACCCTGTGAGACCGCGAGCCATGGGTCTTTTTACCACCGGAAAAACCCCATCTTTTTATCACTCCGCTGAACCCTCTACCTTTACTCTTGCCAGTGATATTCACTGAGTCACCAATCTTAAATATGTCAGCCTTGATCTCTTGCCCCAGTTCAAACTTATTGGCATCATATACTTTGATCTCTCTTAAATAGGCAAACACTCTGCCCCCTAGGGTCTTGAAATGCCCCTTTAAGGGCTTATTGACACGCTTATCCTTCTGGTCCCCAAATCCAACCTGGATCGCCTCATAGCCATCCTTTTCTAAGGTCTTCTTCTGGACCACCACACACGGACCCACCTTCACTAATGTGACCGGGACACACTCTCCTTCATTTAGGAAAAAACGAGCCATCCCCAGTTTTTTACCAAAAAGCTTATTGACCATAAAAATTGATCCTCATACGGTTACACCTAAAGCTTTATCTCCACATCAACACCGGCGGCGAGGTCCAGTTTCATAAGGGCATCAACAGTCTGCTGTGTGGGTTCCAGGATATCTAAGATGCGTTTATGTGTTCTTATTTCAAATTGTTCTCTAGATTTTTTATTCACATGAGGGGATCTTAATACACAGTATTTGTTTATAACAGTGGGAAGAGGGATTGGGCCTGCCACTTTGGCGCCGGTCTCCCTTGTTGTTTCTACTATCTCCATGGCGGACTGATCCAAAAGTTTGTGATCGTAAGCTTTCAATCGAATTCGAATTTTTTGATTGGCTACCATTCTGTTCATCCTCTCCCTTCCTTCAAAAGAGGCTATCCTGTTAGTCGAATAGGGATAAACCTTTCAAAGTGTGGATCTATGCCTATATTCTCATCCTCAATGTGGTCATGATAGGCTTTCAGTTCCTTTACTCCACTATGTCACTGATGACACCAGCACCCACTGTTCGACCACCCTCTCGTATAGCAAATCGAAGCTCCTTCTCCATCGCTATGGGCGTTA
>Ga0180009_10001067_pt1 | contig 34471 bp, 24 predicted proteins | sample OS_PC_MetaG_FD_123537 | JGI IMG/M metagenome (GOLD analysis project Ga0180009, IMG submission 123537) | Groundwater microbial communities from the Aspo Hard Rock Laboratory (HRL) deep subsurface site, Sweden - OS_PC_MetaG | ecosystem: Environmental > Aquatic > Deep subsurface > Groundwater... | reverse complement strand
GTATCTTATATGATCAAAACGGATGGGAAAATCGGAAAGGGTTGGATTTAAAATTGGGGGTGTAAAGGATGGCCGAGAGGCGCAGAATTAGACTGCCGCGTAGCGGTTTCGTTCATCTTGCCAATATCTTAAATATCCATAATGCTTTGATATCACCAAAATATCCAAAATGAAATCTCTGATAAAATCATGGGCAGGCCAAATTAAAGAACGTCTTCCACTAACTGGATCTCCTCTTCGGTCAATCCATATAGCTTGTATACGATTTGATCAATAAGCCAATCTGTTTTTCGGAGCTTTTCCTTAATGGGTAAGAGTCTTGAAAGGGAATTTTCATATTCGCTCTTGACGGTTTCAAAGATTTCTCTGGATTTGAGATTTGCCTGAATTCTGTTTTTCTCAAGAATTTTCCAGAAATCTTCAAACGGCAAATGTTCTTCGCCTTTCTGATAATCGCCGAGATAGTTTTTAATATGGGTTTTGCCTGTTAAGGCTTCGATCCCTGTGTTCCCTTTTTTGTCCGGTTGAATTTTTAGTTGACTCTCCAGCCATTCTAAAAACCCCTTGGTTTCTTTTTGATTGTCCTTATTAATTTCAATCATTTGCTCTGCAAGGAAAGCCAGTATATCGTGGACTACATCGGACTGATCACATAGGGAGTCTTCTTTAATTTGCAGGTTTTTGTTCACAGGGTCGGCATTGTGCTTATGACCAAGGTTAGGATCGGGCTGGTGTTCTTTCAACAATATACCTTCGATAAATAAGAGAAACGTATTAGGCTTCCCCGTTTCAATATATCTTTGGTAATCCAAGATTGTTTCTTCAAATAATTTCTTTCGTTCCTGTTTTGGTGTTACAAAAGAGGTGGGAGGAATAGGCATAGAGTCAATCTCATAAGCGTTAACGTGATTATTTGTACTGGTTAGCCTAAATCTCCATTCCCACAAGGAAGAATTCAATAATCCCAAAATTGTAAATAATTTGAGCCGGTTAGGATTTGTAATGAAGTTAATGGTATCCGAGCAAAAGCTGTTCTTTTCAATTATGGTTGCGATAATCCTTCTCCAGTTGTCTATAGCAGCCCCTCTTTGATAACCAATACGGGGGTATTGATGATTCATAACCTTCGTATTTGTGCCAAACGAGGAGAGAAACCTCCGTACATCAAGATACATGGGGATACCTTGCTTGGGTTCCTTTTGAAAGTCGTACCGATCCACATGGGAGCCTCTTAACACAACTTCACCTGTTGGGCTCTTATCAAGGTATTCAGAATGGGTTGTGAGATTGACTTCTCCTTGCTGAGAGGGAGCATAATTACTTAAAACATTTCCTTGGCATACTTTAACAAGTTTTAAGGCAAGATGAAAATCCTGGGTAGTGATCCTGGGATAGCAGGGCACGCTGAGATTTTTTTCGTCAAATTCTTGTATTTGCTCGTAATCTAATTTAACAGACGGAGAACTTTTCAGGATATCTTTCTCAGGATGAATTCTAACCGTAAACGGGGATGGTTTTGATTTCCTGACCACATAAACGCACGTAGATAGTTTTGCGTCCTTAAAAACCCTCTTTGTCGGGTCGTCTTTTTGAGGAAATGCTTCTATTTGGTTGAAGCAATTTTGTTCCAACATGAATTTACGCAAAGGTCTTGCTTGCTTGTCAGCTAATAAAGCCATGGGGACGATGAAGCCATGTATTCCATTTTCACATAGTATGTCCAATGAACAACATACAAAGAGCTTGTAAAAATTAAGTTTCCCGCTTACTGCGGGATGGTATTTCTTCATTAAAGCAATAAATCTTTTTTCTCCTTCAACTTCTCTTTCCTGTTCCTTCTCCGATATAACATCATAAGGCGGATTTCCTACGACTGCATCAAAACCTGGCTTTTCCTTTCGTTGGTCCCGTTCAAAGACCTCTGGAAATTCTAAGTTCCAATGGAAAAAATTCTTTTCCTTCGCAATATCCTTTGCTTTCTTGAACAAGAGTTCCTGGCTCAATCTTTTCCATTCCTCATCAGATGAACGGAGTTCACCCTGCAATCTCTGGTAAGTCCCAAAATCAACAACATTTCCGAAGTATATACTGGTCCAGACATCTGCCACATCCTGAAAACGAGAGACAATCCTCCTGAATTCCTGATAAAGTCTCTCCTTTTCCCTTATCTGTTCAACAGTATCGGAAGGTTGGGTCTCAATTAATTCAAAAGATTTAAGAAGAATGCTTATCTTTTCGCGGAAAACGCTTTCAAAAAGTCCAATTTGAACAGGTCCCATTTTTGCTTTTTTCTTCTTCAATTCAGGGGACTTTGCTAAATCAGTTATGTTTGCACCGATCAAGGAATTCCCGCATCTTAAATGATGGTCAAGGAAATTAAGTGGCCTATTTTTTGAGACCGTATAAAGCCACAAAGAAAGTTTACCCAGTTCCACTGCCAGAGGATTCAAATCAACACCGAAAATGCATCTCTCAACCACCTCCCGCCTTGCCCATCTTATATCTTCCTCTTCGGGTTCTTTTTTACCATATGGTTCCTGAGCTTCCTTAATTTCCATCTCTTTTGTGGACCTGCCAAGAGGTTCTCCACTCAAGATCCTGAGAAGTTCCCTTGCTAAAAAATCCGTGGCCTCTACTAAAAAATGGCCACTCCCCATTGCCGGATCAAGAACCTTTAATTGAAGAATCCTTTCTATTGGATCATATCCATGAGACGGTTGGGCACCATCAAGCATATTCAGGAGAAAATCCCGGCGTTCCTGATTGCCTCTGGTCAGTTCCCATAACCTTATAAGATTCTCCTTATCTTCCTCCCCGTTCTCATTTATTATTTTCTCAAAAATTTCATTAAGGTTCCGCTTGTTATTTTTGATCTCTTGAGCCCACTCTATTTCCCTGTATATCCGTCCTACAAGCGGACCAAGGGTATTCTCAATGATGTACTTGACGATATAGTCAGGGGTGTAATAGGAACCGGTTGCTTTACGCTCCCCTTTATCAGTGACAAGATACACCTCACCATCCCTGACAATTTCTTCTTCCTTGACCTTCTTTTTTTTCTTTGCGGCTTCTTCAACGGGAATAAAGACTTCCTTACCCTTTTCTTTAACGGGAACGATATCCTTGTCGGCAATCTTGAGTTTATATTCCAGAAGTCCTTCATAAATAGAGCCTAAATGACGGATTTCAAGGCTGCCGTAATCAATATAGGCCCTGTCACTGGAACGGGAAAGCAGGTCCACAGCCTTTGCAATATATAGATTGCCTATTCTGAATTTTTCCAGAAAGTCGTATTTTTCGGGATCAAAAAGCCCACCGTTGTATGGAGGTACCCCTAACTCGGAATTCCCAATATTTATGATCTCAAATAATTCTTTAAGCTTATTCCAGTATCCATACGTTGAGGTGGCTATGGGTTCACCTTTATCCAATCTTCCCGCTATTCCCTTCTTAAGTGAGTCCAGGCTATAGCTTTCCGTGTAGAGTCGATTTTCTCCTATCGGAAGCAGGCCACGATACTCGGCATAAAGGATGAATAGAAGGCGGTAAAGGAGGATCAGGGAGTTGTCGTGAATTTCTTTAAGGTGTGTGTCCTTTAACTTATTGGCTGGTGTACTCAAGAAACCCTGAGTCAGGCTCTTCAGGGCCTTATAGACATTTTCTTTAAGCTCTTCACCAACGGCCTCAGCATAATCAACACTCGCCTTATAGACCTTTTCCAAAAAATCCGGAAAAGCATCCCTTCTGAAGAAGAGATAGAAATATTTGAAATCCTCTATAGAGCCATTTTCGATAAGGTCTTCAAGGTCTATCTCGTAGAAAATGTCCAGCCTCTTTGCGGTTTCCCTCTCAAAGATCCGCCAGTATCTTCCATCGGTAAGGATTCCCCACTTTACCCCCGTAAGCCAGAGATACCGGCTTATTTGAAGGGATGGATTCTGAACCTCGAATGGGTCCTTTTCTCCTTTAAGTTTCCTGTCTAATGGTCTCCCCCAGCGTTTTGCCTCACCAATACAAAGAGCCTTATTAAAATAGTCTTCCCTGGTTGCTTTTTGTGCAATCTTTAGGTCTTCCCTGGTATGAAACAAAGCATAATCAGGGTGTTTTGACCACTCACCTGATGGGGTCGGTGGCTCGACATCGATTGTCCAGCCTAAGGTTTCGAACACTTTGTCCAAGAAATGTTTCCTGAGCTGGGGTTCACTCAGGGATGAAAGATACGTCTTATCCCATATGCGCTTAGTTTCTTCAAAGGCCGACTCAACACGTGAGGATGGGATATTGAAATCTTCCTCTTGCGGAAGAAGTTCATCAAGGTAATAGTTGGAGAAAAGTCCTTTGTTAATGTGAGGTTTCATAATAAAGACTTTTGGAGTGAAGTGAATAAGAAGGCACTTTTTTGGGAAAAGAGTATAAGGAAATTGACCTTATATGTCAAGGATAGAGCCTGCTGGGTCATATAAGACCTACACATTTCACAAAATTGCCCTGTTGTGAAATGTGTAGGTCTGCTCCTGCTGTGTACTTACAAAAAAATCTTATAGTCGGTCCGTAAGGCCTTGGCCAAACGTTTTGCCATCCCTTTACCAATAGGACGCTTGCCGTTCTCCATTTCTGAGATATGAGTGGGCTTGGCTCCAATCATTTCCGCAAGCTGTTTCTGTGTTAATCCCTCACGGGAACGAAGGCCACGCAATGCATTACCTGTATGGAAATCGGGAAAAACTTCTTCTATGGAATATCCTCTATCAGCGTCTTTTTCCTTGCTATGGAGAGACATTCCGGCCAAATCAAGGATCTTTTCAATGGCTTCTTTTACCAACTCTGCCTTGTCGGAGGGTATTCCGCGCAGGTGAATTTCTACAAATTCGTTCGTAGTCTGCATTTTCGTGAGTTCCAGCATACTTCATCTCCACTATTTTATTGGTGTTTTGTCAAGGGAAAGTTTCCAATTTCAACGCTGCCACAGTCAAGTCATGTTAAGATGCACGCTATGACATACACATCAAGACCTCGATAATACTACCCTTCCATTGAAAAATACCACATATTGTGCCTTTGACTAACCTTTGGTTCAGTCTGTAGCCTGGATTCTCCAATTTGATTTGACAACAGCTACATTTTCAGTTTTAATGAATGCAACTCATTTTGGTAAGCTACCAGTAAACACAACGTAACATCTCAATAAATCCGGTCATTCCGAATGCCTCCCCCTTTTGCAAAGGGGGATTGAGGGGGATTTTTTTGATATAGCCCTGATTTAATGAGAACTTACAACACAACAACATAACCCTCTAACCTTCTTGAGGAAACCATGAAAAGATGTTTCCAGAAGGTGCTGACACAAAGCCTCCGAGGCATCATTATGCCTTTTTTGGAGGCTTTTGTTTTTTCAGGGTCTTATGAAACTGACCTTTCTCTACCTATTTCTGTACTCCGACGCTCATGCGGTGTTGGGCCTCGTCTATCTTGTGACGCGGCAGTGGGACAAGGCAGTCGAAGAATGTGAACTCGCCGTCTCTCTAAATCCCAATAGCGCCGATAATATCGTGAATTTAGCAATGGTCTTTAGGGCTGTGGGGCGAGTTGAGGAGGCGTTGGCATTGCTTAATAAAGCGGTCCGTCTCAACCCCATGCCTCCAGACTGGTACCCACACGAATTTGGCAGTTGCTACCGCCTGATGGGGCGGTACGATGAAGCAATAGCGATGCTCAAAAGAGTTCTCGATCGGAATCCGGATTATCTGAACTCCCGCCTCAACCTCATAGCCACTTATGTCACGTCAGGAAAAGAAGAAGCTGCACGTGCCGAAGCTGTGGAAGTTCTCAGACAGAGTCCAGATTTCTCTGTCGAGCGATTTCTAAAAGACTTCCCTTACAAGGATCAAAGGATCCTTGTAAGTCTTAAAGAGTGCTTGCTCAAGGCGGGGCTGAAGTGATACTGGATACTTGGTGCCTAATACGGAATATATAGCAAAGATAAAAATGTGGACAGATGGAATTGAATAGATGGATATGAAATCATGTTAAGTTATACGTAGATTTTTGTTATTCTACGTATAATACAGAAAACAGGATGAATATCAACGTGGATAAACTTCCCCTTGAAACCCAGACCTTGTATGCAGAAATGATGGAACAGCTTGTTGCTTTAGAGGCACATCGTTCCATAGGGCATGCTTCAGGATGCTTCATCACAAAAGACATAAAAGGAGCATCTTATTACTATTTTCAATATTCTGATCCAGGTGGTGTTCAGCGTCAGGTATATATTGGAAGAAAGAGCAACGAACTTGATCGCCTGGTTGAACGGTTTAATGCTGAACGGGAAGTATTCAAGGTGGATGAAGATCATATCCGGCGGCTCTGCGCCCAGCTTCGGGCAGGGGGTGCACTTATTACCGACACCGCTTCAGCACGGGTGATTAAATCATTAGCCGAAAGCGGGGTCTTCCACTTGGATGGTGTCTTATTGGGAACCCAGTCTTTCACCGTTCTTGGAAATCTTCTCGGGGTGCGCTGGAGGGGTTCAGCGATAAAGACCCATGATATTGACAATGCCGGCGAGTCGAAGATGAGAATTGCATTGCCGAATATCCGGGCTGACATTCCCAGGGCACTGGAAAGCCTGGAAATGGGCTTTATTCCTGTCCCCCCTCTTAATCCAAAGGCAGCTTCTACATCTTTTAAAGTACGCGGGAACCCTCTTCGTGTAGACCTCGTGACACCGGAGATGAAGCAGGGAGAAAACAATCCTGTTTTCATATCAAGATTCAATGCGGCTGCCCAGCCCCTTCGCTTTCTGGATTACCTCATTGATAATCCGGTAAAAGCAGCCATCATTGATGGCGGGGGGGCTCTTGTGAATGTGCCTCAGCCCGCAAGATTTGCCTTTCATAAGCTGATTGTATCACAGGAGAGGGAATTGACCGCACACGATAAGGTGGAAAAAGATATTATGCAGGCCGCTCAAGTCATCTCTGTTTTAGAAGATGAACGCCCTGGGGATCTGTTGCTTGCCTGGGACGAGGTAAAAAGAAGAGAAAAGGTGTGGATCAAGCGAGCAAAGGATGGGATGTCAGTGATAAATAGGAGTGATCCTTCTGTTTACAAAAAAGCTGTCGAGCTATTAAGACTGTGAGCCTCTAATCCATTACCAGAAACTCCATAATCAAACCCTTAAGCTTTATCCAATATCCTGATGCTTTAGTTTTAAGGGAGGTAATCCCATGGAAGAGAAAAAAACGAAGCGCAAACTTACCACTATTCTCAGTGCGGATGTTAAGGGCTATAGTCACCTCATGCAGGATAATGAAGAAGCCACCGTTCGCACGATCACGGCCTACCGTGAGGTGATGACAAATCTTATCCAAGGACATGACGGTCGGGTGGTAGATGCCAAAGGAGACAATTTGCTGGCTGAGTTTCCGAGTGTCGTGGACGCTGTCCGATGCGGGGTAGAGATCCAAAAGGAACTCAAAGTGAGAAATGCAGAACTTCCAGAACAACGTAGGATGGAGTTTCGCATTGGTATCAATCTTGGAGATGTCATAGAGGAAGAAGAGACTATCTATGGGGATGGAGTCAATATTGCGGCCAGGTTGGAGGGGCTAGCAGAAGGTGGAGGAATCTGTATCTCAAGAACAGCCTTCGACCAGGTTAAGAACAAGCTGGATGTTGGCTATGAGTATCAGGGTGAGCATTCGGTAAAAAATATTGCTGAACCTGTGCGTGTATATAAGGTTCTTATAGAACCTGAGTATGCGGGCAGGGTGATAGGAGAGGAAAGACCAAAACCTAGTAGATGGCAACGAAAAGCCATAGCGGCCATAGTCATTCTCTTTGTTGTAGCTGGAGCCCTATCTGTATGGAATTTCTATTTCCGTCGTCCATCAGTCGAGCCTGCCTCTGTGGATAAGATGGCGTTTCCTTTGCCTGAGAAGCCTTCAATCGCAGTACTCCCATTCGACAATCTAAGTGACGATCCCAAACAAGAGTACTTCAGTGATGGCTTAACTGAAGAAATCATTACTGCCCTATCAAAGACCGAACAAATGTTTGTGATTGCCCGAAACTCCACCTTTACTTACAAGGGGAAGCCAGTAAAGGTTCAGCAGGTTGCAGAGGACTTGGGTATTCGATATGTGCTTGAAGGTAGCGTTCGCAAGGACGCAGGGAGAGTTCGTATAACCGCCCAACTTGTGGATGCCATTAAAGGCACGCATCTTTGGGCTGAGCGTTATGACCGTGACTTAAAAGATATATTTGCCATCCAAGATGATATTACGAAACAAATCATAGCGGCATTACATGTAAAACTGACGATTGGAGGGGACGCCCGTCTGAGTGCAAAAGGTACCGACAGCCTTGAAGCCTACCTAAAGTTTTTACAAGCACGGGAGTACCACATGCGGATGACTAAAGAAGATAATGCTATTTCCCGCCGTTTAGTAGAGGAAGCAATTTCCATAGATCCTGAATACGGAACGGCATATTCTTTACTGGGTTTTACTCATATGTTGGATGTGTGGCTTCAAGCTACTAAGTCCCCTAAAGAGTCTATGGGGAAGGCCGTAGAACTTTCAATGAAAGCTGTCACCCTTGAGGGTGGGTCTCATGATCTGTTGGGCTGGCTTTACGTGATGGTAGGGCAGTATGATAAGGCAATAGCTGAGTGCCAGAAAGCTGTTAGCCTCAATCCCAGTTCAGCTACAGCTCGCACCTTTTATGGATTGGCTTTGGGTTCCTCGGGCCGTTTTGAGGAAGCTGTCCATGAGCTTGAACAAGGTGTGCGACTTGACCCCTTTTCTTCGAGTTTTAGCCTACGATCGTTGGGAAACGCCTACTCCTTTATGGGGCGTCATGAAGAGGCGATTTCTATATGTAAAAAAGCAGTCCAAAGAGCTCCCAATGATTTGATTTCTCATTTAATCTTGACCCGTGCATATAGTATGGCTGGTCGAATGGAGGAAGCCCGAACTGCAGCTGCAGAGATACTCAGGATAAATCCTGAGTTCTTTCTTGAAGATTACGCAAAAAGACTGAATTTCAAAAATCAGGCCGATATTGATCGAGCGATAGACGCTCTTCGCAAGGCCGGGTTGCCAGAGAATCCACCGCTCCCCCTGCCCGACAAACCCTCCATTGCTGTGCTGCCCTTTGTCAACATGAGTGTCGATCCGAATCAGGAGTATTTTAGTGATGGGATTACGGAAGAAATCATTACGGCGCTCTCTAAGACCCCAAAGTTGTTTGTCATTGCCCACAATTCGACATTCACTTACAAGGGAAAGCCCGTAAAAGTCCAGCAGGTAGGGCGTGAACTTGGCGTGAAGTATGTTCTTGAGGGGAGCGTCCGAAAAGCTGAGGATAAGGTGCGGATCACAGCCCAGCTCGTTGATGCGAAGACGGGGCATCATTTGTGGGCGGAGCGATATGATCGGGAGCTCAAAGACATATTTGCCGTTCAAGATGACATCTCGATGAAGATTATTACGGCGTTGCATGTGAAACTGACGGAAGGGGAGCAGGCACGCTTGAGTGCAAAACGTACTGACAACATCAATGCGTACTTAAAGTACTTAGAGGGGAGTGAGCATCTTTTTCGCTTCAATAAAGATGATAATCTTCTAGCCAGGCAGAGGGCTGAGGAAGCTATGGCACTGGACCCGGAGTATTCAAGTGCATATGTGCTTCTGGGTAAGACCCATATACTTGATGTTTTCTTTAACTGGAGTAAATCTCCAAAAGAGTCTTTGGCGAGTGCCTTTAAATTGGCACAAAAAGCCCTCGCCATGAATGATACCTTGCACGGCCCACACAGGATATTGGGCACTATCTATCTTCTCAAAAGGCAGCATGATAAGGCCATTGAGGAATGCGAACGTGCTGTCTTACTCGCTCCCAATTCAGCAGATGCTATATATACTTTAGGGCTAATTCTAAGGTTTGCGGGCAGGGCCAAGGAGGCTATTTCGATGTATGAAAGGGCGATCCGTCTGAATCCCATGCCGCCGGCCAGTTACTTCTATCAGTTAGCTCTCAGCTATACCTTTATAGGAGAGTTTGAGAAGGCAATCGCTATTTGTAAAAAAGCGCTCCCTAAAAACCCCGACGACCTGGTTGGTCGCGTCACTTTAGCCACAGCTTATTGTTCATTAGGCCGGGAAGAAGAGGCCCGCGCTGAGGCCGCGGAAGTCCTTAGGATAGATCCCAAGTTCACTGTAGAATATGCGTCAAAGACATGGCCTTATAAAAACCAGGCCGACAGGGATCTTGTCATTAATGCCTTGCGCAAGGCAGGGCTGAAGTGAGTGGAAGAAAAGGCTGCCAAATATTGCCCTTTGTGTAGCCTTTGGTTCAGTCTGTAACCTGGATTCTGCGATTTCATTTGACAGCAGGTATATTTTGAGTTTTAATGAATGTAGCTCATTTTGTTAAGTAAATAGCAAATACAACAACATAACCCTCTAACCTTCTTGAGGAAACTATGAATAAATGTTTCCAGAAGGTGCTGACACAAAGCCTCCGAGGCATCATTATGCCTTTTTGGAGGCTTTTGTATTTTTGAGCACCGGTTGGTATTGAGGTCATAAAATAGTTTGCGTTGGCTTAGCTGTACGCTTCGAATGCAAAGACAAAGAATTATTTCACCGCCCGTTCGTTTCTCTCACTCGAGTCTCAAAGAACGCAGAGAAATATAGTTATGTATGCTGTGAAGATCGAAGTGCTTAATATTATGGGGATTTGCCTTTGAGGAAAGAATGAAATGCTTCATTATTTCCTTGAGGCCTTCTCCCCACATTCAATCCCGCTGCGCAGGATTGAATCCCGTCGTACGGGAATGTTAAGCAATCCATCCTTAACCATCATGAAGGAAAGGCCATTCTTCTCTGCGGCCTCCGCGTCTCTGCGGTGAATTAGTAGACCATTTCAATCATTTTCAACCATTGAAGGGGGGATCCCATGGCCACAAAGGACTTTAAACGGAAGCTAAGCGCTATTTTGAGTGCAGATGTAGCTGGCTATAGCCGACTCATGGGGGAAGATGAGGCAGCGACTGTCAGCACATTAGAGATTTATCGTGAGGTAATGTCCACGCTTATCAAGCAGCACCGGGGCCGGGTGGTGGACTCACCCGGGGATAATGTTCTTGCGGAGTTCGCCAGTGTAGTGGATGCCGTCCAATGCGGGGTGGCAGTTCAGAATGAATTTCAGGCCCGCAATGCGGAGTTACCGGAGAACCGCAGGATGCAGTTTCGCATCGGCATCAACCTTGGAGATGTGATCGAGGAAGGCGATCGAATCTATGGCGACGGCGTCAACATTGCTGCAAGGCTGGAAGCTTTGGCCAATCCTGGAGGAATTTGTATCTCCAAGACAGCCTTTGATCACATCGAGACCAAGTTACCATTGGGGTATGAGTATCTGGGCGATCAAACAGTTAAGAACATCACCAAACCCGTGGGGGCATATAGGGTATTGATGGAACCGAGGGTTACGGTAGCTGGAGAAAAAGAAAAGGCAAAACTAGTCCCGTTTTGGCGGAAAAAAGCGATTCTGGCCGGAGGTGTCGCTTTAGTTCTGGTGGTCATTGCTGCCTTGATATGGAACTTTTACTTCCGTCCTCCTCCCATGGAAGTGGCCTCGGTAGAGAGGATGGCATTTCCCCTGCCTGACAAACCTTCAATCGCGGTGCTTCCATTTGACAATCTAACTGGAGACAAGGATCAAGAATATTTCAGTGATGGAATTACAGAAGAGATCATAACTGCCCTTTCCAAGACGCCGAAAATGCTTGTGATTGCCCGTAACTCCACGTTCAGCTACAAAGGAAAAACGGTAAAGGTTAACCAAGTCGCTGAAGAATTGGGAGTTCGGTATGTGCTTGAAGGAAGTGTTCGCAAAGCGGGAGACCGGGTCAGGATTACAGCTCAACTGATCGATGGTCTTACGGGGCACCATTTGTGGGCAGAACGATATGACAGGGATTTGAAAGATATATTTGCCCTTCAAGATGAGATCACCATCAAAATCATAAGCGCTCTCCAAGTAAAGCTAACAGATGGTGAGCTTGCTGGCTTGGCTGCCAAAGGCACTGATAACCTTGAGGCCTATATCAAGTGCATTCAAGCACGTGAGCTTATTTTTAAAACCACCAAAGAAGGTAACAGGAAAGCGCAGCAACTTTTAGAAGAAGCACTTGCAATAGACCCGAAGTATTTTCAAACATACAGACTACTGGGCGGCAGCCATTTGGTGGATATATGGCTAGGATTGAGCAAGTCTCCAAGGGAATCCCTCAAACGCGCCATTCAATCTTTACAACAGGCTGTCTCTTTAAATGAATCTTCGGGTACGTCTTATAGTACCTTGGGATATGCATATGTGTTAGCAAGGCTATATGATAAAGCAATAGCCGCAGCGGAGCGCGGTCTGGCTCTGGAGCCAAGTTCGGCTGATGTTCTTTTCCATTATGCATTAATCTTGACTTTTGCTGACAGACGAGAAGAGGCTATTCCTTACTTTAGAGAGGCTCTGCGTCTTAATCCTATGCCTCCTAACACGTATTTGCGACATTTGGGCATTGCCCTTCGCGATTCAGGTCAGTATGAGGAAGCGATCGCTTTACAGAAAAAGGCAATACAGGAAGAGCCCAATGATATTTTAGCATACTTAGTCCTGGCCTCCTCATATGGTCTGGCGGGGCGTGAAGAAGAAGCCCAAGCAGCAGCAAAAGAGGTTCTTAGGATAAACCCTAAATTCTCCGTTGCGCAGTTAGAAAAGATAAGCCCTCATAAGGATCGAACCGTAGTAAAGCGCTTTTGTGACGCCCTTCGCAAGGCGGGACTGCCCGAAACTCCTCCACTGCCACTGCCCGACAAGCCCTCCATTGCAGTATTACCCTTTGCTAACATGAGTGACGATCCTAAACAGGAATATTTCAGCGATGGACTAACAGAGGAAATCATCAACGCCCTCTCTAAGGTATCCAAGCTGTTTGTGATTGCCCGCAACTCTACCTTCACGTACAAAGGGAAGCCGGTGAAAGTACAGCAAGTGGGAAGAGAGCTGGGAGTACGGTATGTTTTGGAGGGTAGTGTGCGCAAAGCCGGATACCGCGTCCGAATTACCGCCCAGTTGATAGATGCCACCACCGGCCATCACCTGTGGTCTGACCGCTATGATCGGGATCTGAAAGACATATTTGCTCTCCAAGATGAGATCACCATGAAGATCATTTCGGCCATGCAAGTAGAACTGACAGAGGGTGAACAAGCTCAGATCGCAGCAGGTGGTACGGCCAACCTTGATGTGTATTTAAAGGTTTTAGAGGCACGAGATTTAGCGCGACACCAAAACATCGAAGACAACCTTAAGGCGCGTCAGATCTTGAAAGAGGCTCTCGAGCTTGATCCTCATTATGCACGAGCTTACAGGTGGTTGAGCGGAACTCACTATATGGATGTTTGGTTGGGCTCAACCAAGTCACCGAGAGAGTCTTTAAAAATAGCTGCCGAACTTTCGAAAAAGGCCTTATCCATAGATAATTCCTTAGGTGATGCCCATGGTTTATTGGGCAATATCTATGTCATTACAAAGCAATATGAAAAAGGCATTCCTGAACTGGAAAAGGCCGTGGATCTTGAACCTAATGGAGCAGACGCACATGCGCATTTGGCTATGGGGCTTCTTTATATGGACAGATCAGAAGAGGCAATCTTAATGTCTAAGAAAGCAATACGGCTTAGTCCCATTGCTCCAAGTTGGTATCTGCATAATTTAGCGGCTACTTATAGAAATATAAGAAATTATGAAGAGTCACTGGTATGGGCAGAGAAGGCGGTTAAGCAAGAACCGGAAAATATTCTTTCCCACCTGGTGCTATGTAGTATTTACTCTATAATGGGACGAATGGAGGAGGCTCGCGTTGAAGCTAACGAGGTAAAGAACCTCAATCCTAAATTTTCATTAATAAGATTTGAGAAAACGCTTCCTTATAAAAACCTTGAAGCGAAGAATCGCTATATTGAAGCTTTGAGTAAGGCGGGGTTAGAGTAAGGTGAGGTAATTGGTGGGGAAAATAATCCACCACTGGGTTTTATTTATAAGTACTGACCCGTAAGAGCTTTTTGTCTCAAAGTCGGCATCCTGTGATGGTTCCCCGTTCGCCTGGAGTCAAGCATAGCTTACCAAATATGAACGGACCTGTCACCCTGATCTCGTAACAGGATGCTTCTGGTAACGTTAAAATTTCAAGCCGTTATCATTCAACAGGCACAGTAAAATCTATGACTTTGAGTTGGAGGGCTTATACCCAACATGTTATGACACTAAAAACAACACAATGTCATCAAGGCGTCATTTTCGCAGATTACAACGGCATCGCATCCCTCATCTTTGTTAACACGTCAATCATTTGATTTTGCCCTTCGTAGAGCCTACACATATCTATGAGTATTCCGGTTATCTGAGCCAACGCTTGGACAAAATTCACATCTTCCAAAGTGAACTCCCATTGTTGAGAAGTGTAGACTCGCATGGCTCCAATTACCTCACCCCTGACAAAAATAGGTACGGACAGAATGGAGGCAATTCCCTCTTTTTTCGCAGCTTCGGGATACTGTATTCTTGGATCATCTGTAACGTCATAGATTGCCACCGGCCCATCTTGCAAGGACTCGGCAATGGATTGTAAGGAGCCTACAGGGCCTTTATTCAGATACCCTTTACTCAGACCTTGTGAGGCGACCAACTCCAGTTCATTGTTATCGGGATTAATAAGAAATAAGGCACATCCTTTGATATTCAAAGTTTTTTTAATGGTTTTTACTGTCAGCAAGATGATTTCTTCCGGGTCCCTGGACATTGACATGGCCTTGGTTATCTTAATCAGAGTTTCGTAATTCAAGAGATGTTTTTCCATAATTTCCTCCTTGCTAATAGTTTGTTTTAAAATGCACTGAGGTAATCACAAAATGCTCTTAATAAGTAATCATCATCCGTCTCATTCGTGGTCAATTTTTCTGAAAATCAGGCAGGGAGTTAAACAAGAATGATGTACTATAAATTTACCTTGCCGATGTCATACTCGGCAGCTCGGCTATCTTTTACAGAGGGAGATACGCTTTAATTAGGGGCCAGAAATAATTTTAGACCCTTGACTTTCCGTCCACACCTTACGATGCGTATGGCTTCTTTGGGATGAGAGTTTACCCCCAAAGAGAACAGACAACCCCCCGTCAGGGCAAGGGTAGGCACATCTTGAGCTTTTTCTCCATTGGAAGTCCCCATTCGATAAAGGTTAGATTATGGGTAGTGAATTCTTGCCAATAGGATTAAACAAAACCAAGGGGGTGTCAAGGAAAATCGGCGCTGATCCAAAACCTTGGAGTGTCAATTGGCAATATAACTAATGGATCCGATACCATGGCTCATTCATTATTTTCAATATTTATGATTTCAGAAATTTTGTTTTCTAAGACTTTAGCCTCCCCAAGTATTATCTTAAGATCCTTTTTGTTGGGATCATCATCAGGCGTTTTTTCGCACAATCTCCGAGTCAAACCTCCAACGACAGTCAGTGGATTTCTGAGCTCATGCGCAACCCTATTTGCCATTTTGCCAAGTGCGGCAAGCTTTTCACTTTCGACTAGTTTCCTATTCTTCTCTTTCAACTCCTCCGTCCTTTCTTGAACCTTCCTCTCAAGCTGTTGACTGAAAGTATATAGCTCATCGTGCGCCTTGCGTAGCTCCTCCTCTGCTTTCTTACGCTGGGAATAAAGCAATGCGTTCTGTATAGCTAAAGCCGCCGGACTGCTTATTCCAGTCAGTAAATAAAGATCATCAATTTGAAATTCCTGTAGCATATTAACGGAGTGTACATATACAACACCTTGGGTTTGCGACTTGCTGATCAAAGGTACGCACATGATCGATTTGATTCGCTTCATCGCTATACTCTCTGAAAGATTATCTATATCCTCTTGACTCGTATCTGCCATTATAACCGCCTTACCATCACCTATGACTCGATTCACTATAGTTCGACTATAATTAGATTGGATATTTCCTTCATTATGTCTTGACCTGGCTAATATCTCCTTGAGTTCCCCGGTTTCGTTATCAATCAATAGAATAACTCCATTGTCGATATTGTTAAAAAGAGAGAAAAGGGAATCCATTATCTTTTCACAAATTTCATTAATATCTAATGTTTGCATCAAGATCGTTGATACCTCATGGATCGTTTCCAAGTCTTTCCGTTTAGTGATGCGTCTATCTTTGTATAAAAGGCTCTGCCTGAAATCACCTGTCTTTTCTGAAAGATCTATCGAATACTGAACAGCCATGCCATTATCTAATAACTTCTTACCCAGACTGATCGAAACATCACCCACGAGAATAGGAATCCCTTCTTTCACTTCATACTGATCACCAGGTTCTATTGCTTGACCATTCACCAGTGTGCCATTCTGGCTTTTCAAATCTTCAATAAAGAATTTATCGCCTTTCCTTAAGATTTTCATATGCTTTCGAGAAACAGAGTTATTCTCTATCTGAACATCATTATCAGGAGCCCTTCCAACAAACGTGACTGCGCTTTTAATATCAAAAGAATAGCTTCTTTTTAATCCGTTAATAATGTAGAGCTTGGTCATTGCACATCATCCTTGAATGTTAGTATCATAAGTAATTACTGGGAAACTGCATACGCCCATTTATCAGCAAGTTCATCAGAGTCCTAGGAAATCTGAGAGCCGATTATTCTTAACCTTTCTTGCCAAAATTGAAGATACGGTTTGTATAACCCTGATTGAGCGATGCTCAATCAGGTGGTATTGGGTATTTGCAATCAGGTATTGGTTTTATTCTATTTCACATCATATTTTGTATTTCTTTGATGAAGAGATATAAAAAATGAAAAATATTCCTTTAAACAAGTACCGGGTACCCGATACCAAATACCTCCTCAATTGAGTTTGGTTCAATTGAGGTATAACACAGTGATTATAGTGGTGTCAAAAGCTCATATACAGTTATTTGTAACATGGTATGGTTTTGATTAGAAGCTCTCGATATTTTTCTAAGGGGCCCCGGATTCTCGACTACTTATCGTTAGTTTACACTTTTGGGGTAATGGATTTTCTTTCGTTTACCATTAGAATACTTAAAAATCCCCGAAATTCGGCATTATTGCATTGTGCAATTTCCAGCCAAATCAGCCACATACAATATATGGACATCCAGTTCAAAATCCGCTATCCTATGAACACTATTCATTTCGTTGTTTAGTCACCTAAAAACATAATCCCAACCTTCTGGCAGGAACCATGGAGAGACATTCCCAGAAGTTGATGCAAAAGAAGCCTCCAAGGGATTCTTATACCTTTTGGGCTTTTGTTTTAGTTTCTTATTTTGAAGAGGTGTTTCTATGGGAGCCGAGAGAACTAAAAGGAAGCTGACCGCAATTCTCAGCGCAGATGTCAAGGGATATAGTCGCCTCATGGAAGATGATGAGGAGGCCACAGTTCGAACCATCACCGCATATCGTGAAGTAATGACGAATCTTATCCAGGGACATCATGGCCGTGTGGTGGATGCAAAGGGGGACAATATACTTGCTGAGCTTGCCAGTGTCGTGGATGCAGTTCGATGCGGGGTAGAGATACAAAAGGAACTCAAGGTGAAAAATGATGAATTGCCTGAAAAACGGAGGATGGAGTTTCGGATCGGGATAAATCTTGGGGATGTGATTCAGGATGGTGATACCATCTATGGAGATGGGGTTAATATCGCGGCAAGGTTAGAAGGATTGGCTGATGGGGGAGGTATTTGTATATCCGGAACAGCCTTTGACCAGGTTGAAGGCAAAACAGGGTTGGAATTCGAATACGTTGGCGAACAGGCAGTCAAGAATATCAAGAAACCGGTTCGGGTATATCTTGTAAAGACGGAGGGCGGCGTTCCTGATGTTGCAGAGAACCGTGAATTTTCTTTACCTGCTACGCCGTCGATAGCCGTATTACCCTTTACAAACATGAGTGGCGATCCTGAGCAGGAATACTTCAGTGATGGGATCACCGAAGAGATAATAACATGGCTATCAAAAATACCGAGACTATTTGTGACAGCCCGTCATTCGACTTTTATTTTCAAGGACAAAGTGGTCAGCATTCGAGAAGTAGGTCAACAGCTTGGTGTTCGGTACGTATTGGAAGGAAGTGTTCGTAAATCTGGAGACCGGATAAGGGTTACCGCACAGTTGATCGACGTTAAGACCGACCAACATTTATGGGCAGATCGCTATGACAGGGAGCTCAAGGACGTCTTTGCAATACAAGATGAAATTACTATGAACATTATCATAGCCCTTCAAGTAAAGTTGACGGAAGGAGAGCAGGCCGCACTGAGAGTGAGAGGAACCTATAATCTAGATGCGTATTTGAAGATGCTACTTGCGGTTGAATACTTTAGGCAGTTCAGTAAAGAAGGCAATATTTTGGCCAGGCAGAAATGGGAGGAGGCCATCGCATTAGCGCCAGATTATGCATCAGCGTATGCGGGTCTTGCGGGAACATATCTACAAGAGGCATGGCTTGGCTGGAGCTGTTCTCCTCCCCACTCTTTGAAGCTCGCCATGGAGTATGCTCAGAAGTGCGTGGCCTTGGATGAATCGTTTTCCGAGGCTCATGCGGTATTAGGCGCGATCTATCTTGTTATGCGGCAGTGGGATAAAGCAGTCGAAGAAAGTGAACTTGCAGTATCTCTAAATCCCAATAGCGCCGATAATATCGTGATTTTATCAATGGTCTTTAGGTCTGTGGGCCGAGTCGAGGAGGCGTTGGCATTGCTTAATAAAGCTGTCCGTCTTAATCCCATGCCGCCAAATTATTACATACACGAATTCGGTAGTTGTTATCGCCTTATGGGTCGGTATGAAGAGGCAATTACTATGCTCAAAAGAGTTCTCGACAATAATCCCAACTATCTGTTTTCAAGGCTCAACCTCATAGCTACATATGTCATGTCGGGGGAAGAAGAAACGGCTCATACGGAAGCTATGCAAGTTCTGGAGCAGTGCCCTGATTTTTCTGTCGAACGGCTTTTAAGGGATTTCCCTTACAAGGATCAGAAAATTATTGACAGCCTCAGGGAGTGTTGGCTCAAGGCGGGGCTGAAGTGATTGGAGGCAGGGCACTATATATTGTGATTATTGAAAAAGCTATTAGAGTGAAGACTTCTTCCAATAGACTTCATCGTAACTTTCTGGATCCACTTACGATTTCGTTTAGTAGCCTAAATTAATGGCAAAGTCAAGATTACCCAAATAAACCTAAACTATGAAGAGATTGCAGTTTTTCTACAAAAAAGTTTCTTTCTTGAAAACGTCCTCGTGTGGCTTAGCTCCATATCCGCGGACCTGGGATATCTTGCCATGATCTGAAATTATCAATGTTTTCAAAATGTTGTGATACATTTTACATACATGTAAATTAAATGAAAATTCACAGATAAACCCGGGTGTTTAGCCCACCACAACATAGTGTATAGGCCAATCCTGCCTAATTCAATCTCCGGTCACAACATTCATACCAGACAATTAACCGACAGGCTGCTTGAATTCATTCCAGGATACTTCTGGAAAGCATGAGTGTTGGGGCTTCTGATTAGTCCGCAAGCATAACGAAATTTAGAAAAGGCCTGGGCGTAAACCCAGGCCTTTCATTCATAGTTTTGGTGCTTTTCGGACCTTTGTCGCCTGTTCAAAGGCATAGGCCATACTTAATAGTTTGTCTTCCGTCCATGGCCTGCTTACGATTTGCAGTCCTATGGGGAGTCCAGTGCTGCTGTACCCGGCCGGTACGGTAATAGCCGGATAACCGACAACGCTGACCGGATCACAGTTCTTAATGAATGTCAGAAAAGTATTCACCTTTTCCCCTAAAAGTTCCGTCTCCACATCTTCGCCGATTTTGGCTGCTGGAAGCGGTGTTGTGGGAAGGAGTAAAGCCTCCAGTCCAGACAGAGCGTCTTCAAAACCTGCGATCATCTTGTTACGATCTTCACGTACGGATTTTGCGTACACATAACCGGGTACAGGTTGCGATTTGGAGCCGGCCAGTGGTCCTTTTACATCCGGCCCTAACAGTTCCGCATATTTTTCGATGGTGGCTTCGGGATCGAATGCTTTAAGATAGTCCTCCATAAGATAGATACATTCGGCCAAAACAATATTAAATCCGGTTGGGGTGGCTATATCCATGTGCTTTACTTCAACCTCTTTAATAGATCCTCCCATGGCTTTTATTTCTTTGATTGCTTCATCCATTACGTTCTGTGTTTCAGGGTGAATGCCCTCAAAGAAATATTTTTTTGGTACACCAAACTTTTTCCCTTTTAACCCGCCTTTTAAATATGAGATGTAATTAGGCACAGTAATTGAGGAGCTTTCAGGGTCTCTCTCATCAGGGCCGGAAATGGCCTCCAAAATCAGGGCTGAATCACTCACTGTGCGGGTTATAGAACCGATGACGTCACGTGTAAAGGAGAGGTACATCATACCTCCCCTTCCCACCCTGCCTAAGGTAGGTTTAAGACCCACCACTCCACAGAGGGCCGCTGGAATTCTGACAGAGCCGCCAGTATCGGTTCCTATTGCTCCGGCACACAAGGCTGCTGCAGTGGCTGCGCCTGACCCTCCGCTCGATCCCCCGGGTATCCTTGAAAGATCATAGGGATTTCTGGCAGGCCCATAATGTGGATTATTGGTTGTGATACCGAAGGCAAATTCATGCATGTTTGTTTTACCCAGAATAATTGCCCCCGCATCTTTTAATTTCTTGACCACATGGGCATCATCCGAAGGAAACCAGGACGCAAGGATCTTTGAACCACCTGTTGTCTTGATATCCCTGGTATCAAGATTGTCCTTAATCGCAATGGGTAAACCGTGCAAGGGACCTTTGAACTTTTTTTGTTTGGCGAGCTCATCAAGTGTTTCGGCCTGTCTCAGGGCAGCATCTCCTGCCATGGTAATATATGCGTTGATGCCGTTGGGTCCCCCAAATTTTTGGATTCGTTCAAGGTACAGTTCAACAAGTTTTTTTGAAGTGACCTCTCCCTTCCTAATCATTTTAGATAATTGAAACAAGGACAGGTCTGCCAGATCTCCCTCTGTTGGAGAGTTCCCCCATGCTAAATGGCTCATCGATCCTGTCAAAGCCACCCCTGCGCCTGCTGCCAAGGTGGTCTTCATGAAAGTTCTACGATCTATTTCTTTTTCCTTGTCGTCCATATTCTTCCCCCTTTCCTGTAGTTTTCTTGCCCCTGATCAAAATGATTCTTCTTCCAAAACAGAAAAACCCCTACCTTTTCATAGCCATCACCCCCTTCTATGACCTATGAAAAAAATTAGATCATTAATAAATAGAATTGGATATCCCCATTTTTGGGGATATGGCTGGAGGGGAATATTGATTAAAAAGAGAAATCGACAATTCCCTCAAGTAAGCCTGAAATGAGTTCGGAGCGGTTTGTCACTTCCAGTTTCATAAAGATATGTTTTAGGTGGGTTCTAACGGTAGAAAAAGCGATACACAAGACTGAGGCGATTTCCCGATCAGTCAGACCTTTGCACACAAGCAGGCAGATCTCTGTCTCACGGGGGCTTAATAGATGTCTACTAATGAGAAAATTTTTATCAATCTTTCCGAGGGCTGATTGATATGCCATGATGGCTGTCAGAGGCCTTGCATCCTTGGGAGAAAATGTGGGAAGAACAGACAAAAAATAGGGGCCCCATTCGGTCCGGAAAAGGCTCTTTTTTGTGAGGGAACAGATGTGATCATAGAAAGAGGTATACTCTGCATCAGGTAGTTTTTTCTCTATCATCCGGGCCTCATTGTTTTGGAAGACAAGATTGCCCGCCTCATCAAAGAGAAATAAGGCAATATGGGTATTTTCAAGCATTTTGCGCCAAAAGTTTGCTACTCCGTGGGCCGCGACAATAGCCCGGACATTCCTCAAAGCATTGCGAAAATGGGGGAGAATAACATCCAAAAGAGCGGCCTCCCGTTTCCCAAAATCAGGCCTATGCCTGGCTCTCCAGATACGTAAATCCCCAATATTTAAATCACCGTCATATGCATAAACGTTTATACCATGGTGAAGGCCATCTCTCATTAAGAAATCATTGAAGAACTCTGTATTTTCCAATTCCTTCTGAGGCATAACTTCACAAACAAGGGTAGCCCGCCGTCGTTTTTGTAATGATGTTGTTATAGGATCGTGAAATTGGTAATAACTGTCGTACCGGGCAAGATTATCAGGGCTCATATTAACAAACACCACATGCTCGAAAAACTTTCGATCTTGGTTCCATATAAATGATGCAAGAAAATCCGCTTTGAGGAGGCGCAATAAGTCTGCAGATATTTCTTCTCGCAAAGTATCTTGATCTTGGCTTCTTGAAAGCTTCTCAAAAATCCTAAAAAGAAGCTTCACCTCACCCGCTTTTAAATTAGAAAGTTCGCTGTGCATCTTTTTGCCGATTGAAACTTTAGTAGAGCATTGTTGACAACAGGATGCTTACCGTTGGATGATGTAACTAAAGAGGTAAAGTTAATTCCTTTGATAAAACTTTGCTTAGAAAAGCCGATTGAACTCCTAACAGAATTGAAACGTCCTATTAGGAGTTAGATATGCACATTTTGAGGGGTTTTTTCATAGGGCAACCTCCTGATAGAGGTTAATGGATAGAAGAAAAAATCTACAATCAATGAGACCAGAAAAAATTCCTCATGTCAAGAAAAATTGGCCGTAGGGGAATTTGGGTTTACTATATCTTCATAAGGGCTTTTTCTATGCGGTCAAAGGCTTCCTTGAGAACGGGATAAGCTGTGCACACGTTAATTCTAATATAGCCCTCCCCGGGGGGACCATAGGCGGCCCCATTATGAACGATTACTTTGGCGTTTTCTTTGAGATACTCAGCCATCTCCTGGCTTGTCATACCAAAGGATGCTATGTTTGGAAAAAGAAAAGGCGTTGCCTGGGGCACGGGGCACTCGACCCCTGGAATCGTTGAGAGTCGTTCGACTCCGTAATCCCGCATTTGCTTTAGATGAGCCATTAGCCTGCCAAGCCAGGAATGTCCGTTGGTGAGGGCTGCCTTTGCAGCCGCCTGGGCAAGGGTGTCAGCATGAACGATAATACAGTGGAGCCGTTTTTTCAGCTCTTGCATGTGTTTTCCGCGACAGACAATATAGGCAATGCGAAATCCGGGTATACCAAATGCCTTGCTAAAACCAAAAGCGCTGATAGTCCTTTCAAACAGATCAGAACTAAGAGATGCAAGACTAACGTGTTTCCCTTCAAATATCATGTCCTCGTAAAGCTCATCAGAAAAGATTAAAAGGTTGTTTTCCTCCGCAATCTGGCCTATACCCTCTAACTCTTCCCGGGTGAAGACCCTTCCAGTGGGATTATGAGGGTTTGATATCATCAGTAGACGTGTTTTTGGTGTAATCCGGCGTTTAAGGTCATCCAAATCCAGTTTCAAATCATTCTGGAAATCCAGAGGATTATAGACGGACACACCCTGGGCAATTTCAATGTTCTCCATAAATGGTGGATAAGCAGGTGCCGGGCAAATTACCGCCTCATCACCCGGTTTCAAAGCATAGTAACAGCACAAGAAGATAGAGAACATGGTTCCCGGTATCATGTGTACATCGTCGGGTGTTGCCGAGATCCGGTTGACCCTGTTAAGTTTTTCACAAACCACATCCAGAACATCCGGATCGCCGCCATAATCTCCATAAGGAGTTCTGTCCTCCTCCACAGCCTTGATAATGCCATCCTTGATTTCCTTAGGTGGCGGGAAATCTATATCTGCGACTGAAAGTGAGATAACGTCTTCTCCCCAGGGTCCCCACTTTAGGGCTGCTCTCTTCCTGAGAAAATCCTTGTCAATTGTGTCAAATTCCGCCATTACTTTCTCCGTGTATTTTATAGGTATATATCTTGCCTGCAGGTTTGGCTTATACGGTCTTTTCCCATATGTGGCAAGTCTAAATATTGACTAAAGTGATACAAGGAAATATGATTTAATTAAGTAAACTCTTAAAGAGCTGGTTAAGGGAGAAAAACGCGGGTACTGGACCCATTATTCTGTAGAGAGGGCTGTGCTGCGGCAGATCGCCGATGAACTCTCAAAGGGGGCTGATCAGGTCCTTCGCTCTGAGGGCATCTGCCATAGAGCGTTTGCAACCGAAACAAATATTGGAGAAAGGAGGGGAATGAATATGTGTAAAGACTGCTGTGAGCATCCGGAAAAGTTGAAAGGAAAACCTGAAGACTGCTCTCCGGATCAGATCAAGGAGTGTCATGGGGATACCAAAGAACATCCTTGTGAAACCGAAAAGAAGTAACGCGATGAACATCCTGGAGTGCAAAAATCTGACAAAGAAATATGGGGATTTTACAGCAGTTGATGGTGTTGATTTTACCATTGGTGAGGGAGAGGTCTTTGGGCTTCTTGGGCCCAATGGGGCAGGAAAGACCACCACTATCAACATGTTGACCGGGCTTGCAAACATTACATCGGGTTCAGTCACAATGGCAGGGTTCGATTACAGTAGAGGTGTCAAAAAAGCTCAACACCTTATTGGCATTGTCCCGGATGAGAGCAATCTGTATGAGGAACTGGACGGATTTCATAACTTGAGTTTCTGTGCGGCGCTCTATGGTATGCCAAAGCAGCGAAGAGAAAAAAGGGCGAAAGAGCTTCTTGAGCAATTTGACCTCGCGAACACGGGAAGAAAGCCTTTTAAGTCATATTCCAAAGGCATGAAAAGAAAGCTAACCATGGCTGCTGGGATTATACATGAACCTAAAATCCTTTTTTTAGACGAACCAACCACCGGCATTGACGTGGCCAGCGCAAGACAGATCCGGCAGTTGATCCTGGATTTGAATAAAAGAGGAACCACTATTCTGCTCACTACACACTACATTGAAGAAGCAGAACGGCTTTGCCATCGAATAGCCTTTCTCGTTGCCGGAAGGATCGTACGAATAGGAACCATGAATGAGTTGATGAAAGAAGCCCAGCAGGAAACCATTGTCCAGTTTAAGCTGGATAACGGGGGCCCAGGACTGGACAAGGTCATTTCCAAAGAGTTCACGGAGCTTAACGCGGAAATGGCTGGTGACAATATCATCAGAATTTACTCCCTTGTCCCAATTAATCTGACGCCATTGATGAGGTTCTTCGACCAGAATGACGTGCCTGTTTACGAAGCAAAGATCATCCGCCCGTCTTTAGAAGATGTTTTTGTCAAAGTTACCGGTATTGAAATCGTAAAAATGAAGCAGGATAAGGAGAAAGGGAAAGGATGAAGGCCTGGATTGCTTTCTGGAATATCCTGAAAAAGGATATGAGAAACTATTACCTGAAACCCCCGAACATTAGCTGGGGAATAATTTTCCCTGTTGCCTGGACACTTATGGTTTTCCTGAAATCAGGGACATCATTGGATATCCGTGGTCTCCTGCCAGGGGTCATGTGTCTGTCCGTGCTTTTTGGCACTACCTCCATGCTTGCTGTGACCATAACTTTCGAAAGAAAGAGCCGGTCTTTTGAAAGACTCCTGATCGCACCCATTGACCTCAGTCTTCTGATGCTGGCCAAGACCACGGGAGCCATTGTTTTCGGCATATTCAATGGGTTTGTCCCCGTAATTTTTGCCCTGTTCATGACTGACCTGTCCGGCATTAATTGGCTTATTGTATTGGGAGGTGTCTTTCTTATTGCTGTAACTTCCACCTTTCTGGGGCTTTTTATTGCCGTGTCAGTAAGTGAGGTCTTTGAGGCCCAGACGTTTTCCAATTTCTTTCGGTTTCCCATGATCTTCCTCTGCGGCCTTTTCATCCCTGTACAGGTATTGCCGGTTTTCTTAAGACCCATTTCCTATAGCATGCCCCTCACTTATGGCGCCGACATCCTGAATGCAGTGATAAGCGGCAAAGGCCATATTGGTCTCTTGATGAGTTTTTTGATCCTCATTGGGTTTAGTATTGTATTATTTAGCGTAAGCACAAGAAACGTGAAACGGAAATGGATTTATTAGGCCTAATTGCCAAAAAATGGGCTACGCAGAGATTCGCATGAATAAATTAACATTTCTCAAACCCAATTATCTGGCGCTATAAACTCGCTTCAAGTTCCTTTACAATATCAGGAAGTTTTAGGCGCTGGATTTTTCCTGAAGGGCCCTTTGGGAGCTCATCCATGAATCTGATAACTTTAGGGGTCTTGAATTTGCCCAACTCTTCAAGGCAATGGTTTTGGAGTTCCTGTTCACTAGCCTTGTGCCCTGGTTTAAGGGTTACGCAGGCCATGATCTCCTCTCCATACACATCATCAGGAATTCCCACTGCCGCTGCATCAAGGATCGCCGGATGTTTATAAAGGACCTCATCAATCTCCCTTGGAGCAATATTTTCTCCCCCTTTTATAATGAGTTCCTTGACCCGGCCTGTCACAAAAACGAATCCGTCTTGATCCAGATATCCTATGTCACCAGTGTGGAGCCACCCGTCCGGCTCTATGGCCTCTGCGGTTTTATCAGGGGCTTTGTAGTACTCTTTCATCACATTATCGCCACGGATCACGATTTCCCCCTGTGTGCCCCGGAGGAGTTCTTTGCCTGCCCCATCGATGATTTTGGCCCTATTGCCCACTGCAAGACCGGGCGAACCATACTTCCTTTTTGATGGGTCCATAGGATTTGAAAAGACCGGTGCCGCCGTCTCAGTGAGCCCCATTGTTTCAACAATAGAAACCTTGAATTTTTCCTCAAACTCCATGTGGAGCGATGGCGGCAGGGCGGAAGAGGCAGAACGGCCAAAACGGAGTTGATCCAGTTTTAGATTTTTTCCCTCAATGTCCGTCCCGCTTATCAGGTAGGAGATTATGGTTGGCACAACGCTGAACCATGTGCAACCATATTCTGAAATGAGTTCCCAGAAGTAGCTGGTTCTGAACTTGTGGGGCATTACCACGCTCCCGCCACTTACCAGGGGTGTTACGGCTGTTACCACCTCTCCATTGATGTGGTAAAGGGGTAGGGAACAGAGAGCTCGATCCTCAGGAGTGAGTTCATGGGCCATGGCAGTGTACTGGCCGCCTGCAACTACATTTTTATGTGAGAGCATGACACCCTTGGGCTGGCCTGTGGTGCCGGAGGTATACAACAGCAGTGCGTCATCCTCTTGCGTAACATCAGGAAGGGGAATGTCTGAAAGATCATGATCTTCAGGAAATATGGACTTTGAGTCAATGTCGATCTCAATCAGCTTTATGTCTCGATCCACTTTATTGACGGCCGCCGTAAGCCTCTCCTTGTGCTCCTGAGAGAAAAAGACCAACTTGGTATCAGAATGATTCAAAAAGTATTCAAGCTGGGAAGGCTGAGACATCAGGTTGAGGGGGGTAATCACAAACCCCGCATACATGGTTCCCAGAAAGATCTTGGTGGTCTGGTACCCGTTTCCCATCATAAAGGAGACCTTGTCCCCTTTTTTTAGTCCCAGCTTCATCAGATACTTCCCAAGGCGAATCGAGTCTTCCTTCAACTGCAGGTAGGAGAGACTAAATCCGGGATCGGGGGCTATTGTATAGATCTTTTCCGGGTGTTCCCTGGCTCTCTTATCAACGAAATATCTGATAGTCCGCATCCAAATCGCTCGCTTTTTTCATCAGTCAATTCGCATGATCAGCCAAAAAAGTGAAGATGAGAGCTCGGGCATATCCAATCATTCCTGAGTCCCGGATTACCAATATGACAACGCATTTTGAAACATGGCCTTCAGTTGCTCGCGACTAATCGGCATTGGTGCATTGTCAATCAGTCGTTTCTGTGGAAAGGCGCCGTCTGTGAGGTTTTCGATATCATCTTCGGTGTAGCCGACTCCTTTCAGACCGTTTGGGATGCCGGTAGACTTCATCATTTCTATGATCTTGTTTGCCAAAAGATCCCCGGCATCTTTCTCGTCAATGCCCGTAACATCGATACCGATTGCCTCTGCGGCCTGTATGTGGCGATGAGGGCAAGCAGGGCCGGTGAGCCTGAACACAGAAGGCGAGTTTACAATCACCGATATTCCGTGGGGCACTATGGGGTGATCCTGTGGCCATCCATCTGGCTGGTAATCCTTCACAAGCCCAGCCACCGCGTAGGACATGCCATGGGGCAGATGACAGCCCGAGTTACCGAATCCGATGCCGGCCAACATACCGGCGAACATAAGGGCCTCTAAATTATGATCCTCCGGGGCGTTAACCGCCTGCACCAGGTTCTGTCCCATCAGCTTGATTGCCTGGAGGCAGGCAATGTCACTGTATGGGTTTGCCCCCTGACTGAGTGGCCGTTTAGTGGGATCAGTTGGCGCTGGCCTCTTGGTGAATGGACGTGCGGTAAAGGATTCACATGCATGGCTGAAGACATCAAAACCGTTGGCAGCGCGTACCAGAGGAGGGAGTGTTTTGAGGCAGTCGGGATCAAGGATCCCCAGGCTTGCGCGTATGCGTTGACTAACAATTCCTGTCTTGGCCTTCATTTCAAGAAAATCGAAAATAGTGATACCCGTGCACTCGCTGGCCGTTCCAAAAGTGGTCGGGCAGGCTATGTGTGGTTTTAGTGGCCCAGGAATAGGTATGGCCTTACCTATAGGGGCATTAACGTAATCCAGGAATTCTGCAGGATACGTAGAATAGAGATTTGCGGCTTTACAAGTGTCCATGACTGAGCCGCCGCCAACAGAGATAAATCCATCGAATTTCCCGTCCTTGGCGAACGCCGCTCCTGCCTTGAAAGAGCGATCAGTAGGCTCTATCTCTACCTTGTCATAGATCGCTACGTCGATGCTCTGGCCCTTGAGAGAGTCCAAGGCGATGGATACGGGCTCAAGTTTGGCCACGTTCGGATCAGTGAAAATTGCAACGCGAGTCATTCCCAATGAACGAGCATCGTAGCCGACCTCACGAAGAGCACCACACCCGAATTTGATTTTTGAGGATTCAACGCTAAATACAACATCCCCTCCTTCTGTCGGTTGGAAGTAGTCTGCAAAACTCATATTTGTCCTAACTTGACATAAAATGAACGTTGTATGAAGTATTTGCCGAATTTGATAAAGCCGCTCGGAATAGATCAGTACGCGTATGGCTCAGCGCTTTTAAAGTCGAATATGTAAGGAACCGCAGGCTCAGGGATCTTGACAATCTTGGTGGGGACGATGCCATAGGATTTGTTCAGGCGTGTGAAAAAAAGCCCCCTGATATGCAGTTCGGGATTGGGCAGATCAGAAGGCAGTGTTTTCAGGGACCCATAGACTTTTACCCATTGGCCGTCGTTAAACTCGTCCGCCTCACTGTAATGTACCCTGAAACCAACGGGTGCAGCGTGAGCAAGACAGCAGATTACCGCAGTTCTTATGATTGCGAACTGGCCAGAACTGTCAAGCGCCGGAGTTCGTTTGACAATGCCCCTTGCCAAATAGCGGCCTGCGATTTTGTCGGCTTCTCCGTTTAAGCAGTGCTGGTAAATCTCGGCAAGGTTGATCTTAATGTACTCAATGCCGTTTAAGGTCAAGCGAGAGCTATCTTGATCTGACTCGTCAATCATTATGCCGGGCTGGAGCGGCGGAGACTGCAGAGCTGTGCTGGTTCCCATGGCTGCAACACCTATAAAAACAAGGAAAATAACGATCCCCGAAAGATTTGCCCTTCGATTGGGTCTGAGAACGGCTATACCTCCGGTGATAATGAACATGATTGCTGCCGCGCCGGTCAACCATTCGAACTTAGGATTCATGTAACGCCAGTAGCCCCCGACAGTGACCAGTGCACCCAGATAAAAACCCAGCACAAGAAGGATAAGCCCTTCCAGATGTCCAACAATCTTTTGCATAATATTACCCAAATATCATTCCTAATGGGACCGAGATCAAGTAAATGATAAAGGTTGGTACAATGATAAGGGTCAGGACCAAACGCGGTTGAAAGACCGCCAAATACATTGCGATGAGTTTCAGGTCTACCATTGGACCGATGGATACAAAGGAAAGCTGGGCCGCGCTCGGAAAAGACGTCAATGAGGCCGCCAAAAAGGAGTCGGCCATTGAACAAACCGACAATAGTACGGCAAAAAGCATCATCCCTCCCACGGCTAAGAACATATTGTTTCCAAAGAAAAGCAATGTCTCCTGCGGTAAGTATATCTTGAATAGACCAACCGCAAAAGCCCCCATTATCAGGTATTTACCCATTTCCACGAACTCCGAGGCAGTGTGCAAAAGGACCCCTGTGAACCTGGATCCCTTGTGAGCGTCATGATCAAATCCGCAATCCGGGGCATGAGAATGATTGCTCTCAAGATGGTCATGCCCATGAAAGTTATGGTCGTTTACTGACTCACGAAGCAACAAAGATGATTTGCTTGTGCCAACTGCCAGACCGACGCAGCAGGCCGGCACGGCAACCATCAGCGCCCGCCCAATAACCATCCGGATGTCGCCCTGGAATGCTACGTAAGTTGAGACCAGTACCACGGGGTTGATAACCGGCGCGGAGAGCATGTAAGTTATGGCTATGTGCGGAGGGACGCCTTTTTTCAATAATCGACGTGCTACGGGGACCACCCCGCACTCGCACGTGGGGAATACCATGCCCGCACTCAGGCCTAAAAAAAGTCCGGAAAGGCGACTTTTAGGTATGTACCTCGCGATGATATCCTGTGGAAGATAAACTTCAAGGGCTGCGGAAAGAAATGCGCCAAGCATCAAAAAAGGCGCAGCATCTATAAAGATGGAGGTTACGATTGAAGAAAATAATTGCATGTCCTCAAACAAGGGGCGTTTTTATCTCCTGGGCTAAATTTTATTTAACAACACGCCTTTTGGGCATGAATTCTTTACTCCCACCATTTAACCAGATCGGTAACTCTATTTCTAATCTTGACAAACTCGGGGGCGGTTATGTCCCGGGGGTGGGGGAGATCAACAATGACTTCTTCCTTTATACCCGTAGGCTTCTGGGTACAAACTAATATTCTCTCGGAGAGATATACAGCCTCCTCCAGGTTATGGGTTACGAAAATGATGGTTCGTTTGGTCTTTTGCCAGACCTCGACCAACTGATTTTCTATAAAGAACCGGGTGCTGGTATCTAACTGTCCAAAGGGTTCATCCATTAGCAATAGGTCCGGCTCGGTCACAAATGCCCTGGCAATGGCTACCCTCTGTTTCATGCCTGCAGAGATCTGACTGGGAAAGAAGTCTTTGAATTTGGTTAACCCTGTAATCTCAAGAATTGCCGAAACCCTTTCATTGATCTCATTTTTCGGGACCTTTTTTATTTCCAGCCCGATCTTGACATCATCCCATATGGTGCGCCAGGGGATACAGGACGGCTCCTGAAACACAAAAGAGACATTGTGTTTTTTGAAGTCGATTTTCTCCCCTTTCATTGTTATCGTTCCCTCGGTAATAGGGAGAAGCCCGGTGACCACGTTACAAAAGGTAGTCTTGCCGCACCCGGTGGGGCCCACCACACAGAGAAATTCTCCCTCATAGATGTCGAAATCTATCTGATGCAAGACAACCAGATCCTCAAAGTGCTTGGAAAGGTTACGAACCTCTATTTTTGCCTTCCTTTCTGACATAATTATCCTCTTGTCTAATCTTCAACTACTTCGCACTGCTCTGTAATTTCCCCCCTCAGTTTCAAGAATTCCGGGCCGGTAAGGTCCCTGGGACGGGGCAGATCTATCTTATATTCCGCTTTTATCTTAGCCGGCAATTTTGATAACACGATGATCCGGGTTGCAAGATAAACAGCCTCTTCAATGTTGTTGGTGATGTAAGCCACGGTCTTTTTCTCTTTTTCCCATATCCTCATGATTTCTATTTGCATGAGGTAGCGGGTCTGGGCATCAAGATGACCAAATGGTTCATCCATGAGCAGGAAATCAGGGTTTGTGGCATAAGCCCTGGCAATGGCCACACGCTGCTTCATCCCTCCAGAGATCTGCTTGGGAAAGTATTCCTCAAACCCGTCCAAACCTACTAATTTGATAACTTCTTTAGCCCTTTTCTCAGTGGTTTCTTGATCTGCCCCCTTGATTTCAAGGCCCATAATTATGTCATCCCAGAGGGTGCGCCAAGGAATACACGAAGGTTCCTGGAACACAATGGAAATATTGTGTACCTTTGGGTTAATCTTCTCACCTTTTATGGTTATGTGCCCGGATGTGGGTTTGAGAAGACCTGCCAGGAGATTGGCCATGGTTGTTTTCCCGCATCCACTCGGCCCCACAAGAACTAAAAATTCATTTTCGTGGATCTTGAATTTTATGTCCTCTAAGACGCTCGTGCCATTGAATTTCATAGACGCATCAACGTCAATAAGTTTCTTCTCCATGGGTCCCCCTAACCAATTGAGATGGCCTCTTTCCATTTGAAAACGTATTTTTCCGCGAGAATGAATACCTCATTTATTAGAAAACCGATTGCTCCAATTATGACCATGCCCACAATAATATCCTCGATCCTGATTAACTCGGCGTATTTCAATATCATAACGCCAAGACCCTCATTTTCTCCTCCTATCATTTCTGATGCCATAATACAGTCCCACCCGATCCCCATGCCAACCCTCATGCCTGTGAATATCTCCGGCAGGGTGGAAGGAATTATGATCTTTTTGATTATATATAAACGACTGGCCCCAAAAGATCTGGGAACATCAATATGTATGGGGTTGACCGATCTGACGCTCAGGAGGGTGCCGATGAAAATGGGAAAGAATGCGCCTAACCAGATGATAAAAGCATACCTGGAAAAGCCGACTAACAGGACAATGACTAAGGGGATCCAGGCGACCGGGGGGATAAATCTTATTGGCTCAATAATAGACTTGGTGCTGTCGTAGACTTTAGGATAGAGCCCCATGAGTATGCCGAGTGGAATGCCCAGGATGCAGGCCGCCACGAAACCGGCGAATATGCGAAGCGAGCTCTTGTATATGTGTACGCTTAAATTTATGCCTTCCACGTCCCCGTAAGTGGCAAGCTCTATAAATGCTTTAAAGACCACCCACGGCGTCGGGAAAAAAAGGCTTTTTAATAGCCACGAGAGGACTGTCCATGCAATAAGAAACATGCACAGGGTAAATACGTTGTAGCTAAAGTTTACTAACTTTCCGGTGCCTGCATCTTCATTATTCGCCATTGAAGTCTCCTTAATAGTCCTTGCTGCACCAATACTGGCATACTACTCAGAGCATAATATTGTTTGCAATCTAAAATCCCCCCTGGCCCCCCTTTAGAAAAGGAGGGAACCTTAACCTCCCCTTTAGAAAGAGGGAGAACCTTAGCCTCCCCCTTTATTAAAGGGGGATTGAGGGGGATTTTTTTGCGAGCAACCTATTTAAATGCAAACTATTAAATGCTCCCCATAATAAGTGATATCCGAGATGCTTTTATTCAATGGAGACCGCTGCTCTCCACCGGAAAAGCCGTTTTTCAATCATGATGATTAATTCATTCGTGGCATAGCCAATGATTCCGATAGACACCATGCCCACGATCACAAGATCCATCCTGGTCACCATGGCGGATTTCAATATCAGACGGCCAATTCCCACCATCTGGCCTCCAATCATTTCCGCGGCCACAATACACATCCAGGATATTCCCAGGCTTACCCGCATCCCGCCCGCAATACTGGGAAGAATTGCGGGGAACACAATCTTCCTGATGACAAATGAACGAGATGCCCCTGTTACCCTGGCAACGTTAACGTGGACAGGATTGACCTGCCTGACGCTCCACAGGGTGGCGACAAATATTGGAAAGAAGGATGCGACCCAGATTACAAAGATATACCGGAAAAACCCTATCAGGAGGACGATGGCCATGGGAATCCAGGCAATTGGAGAAATAAAGCGGATAGGTTCAATAATAATCCTTGTCCGTGCGTAAATTTTCGGATAGAGCCCCAAGAACATACCGCCTGGAATTCCCAGAAGACAAGCCGCGCCGAACCCGGCGAATACGCGCACAAGGCTATCAAACAGGTGGGTCCACAATTTAATACCTTCCACATCCCCTACAGTGACCATCTGTACAAAACCTAAAGCGATTTGCGGTGGTGTAGCGAAAAAAGGTGAATCCTGCCAGTAGGCAATAAGGGTCCATAAAACCAGAAACATCGCGAGGGCGAACAAATTAATTCCCATCGTTTTCATCTTTTCCGCATAGTCATTGGCCATAGAGGTCTCCCCAAATTGCTGTCTTTGAAATAGATCTGCGTAATTGCGTGTCTATTATACGAAATGCATAAGCTCCATAACCTGTAAGGGCTAACACACATTCCACCTAAAGATTGCTCGATTTGCTCCCTG